>ENA-OQJH01001386-OQJH01001386.1-human-gut-metagenome-genome-assembly--contig:-NODE-1386-length-10179-cov-2.065261_pt1 | contig 10179 bp, 14 predicted proteins | sample MGYA00242597_ERZ504763 | MGnify/ENA primary metagenome ERZ504763 (study PRJEB26092, sample SAMD00036359) | human gut metagenome | host: Homo sapiens | study: EMG produced TPA metagenomics assembly of... | reverse complement strand
TTCATATCTGACGTCGATCACGGGCAATGTTCTCTGTATCGGTATCCTTTTGTCCTCACTAACCGCCTGATACTTTCTGCTACATACTTTGCCTCTTTCCCGGAGAGCGCACTTCATGCAGCGATACAGACTCACAGCTTCCGTTATATTTTGCGCCTGAATACCGGAATAGTTCCGTTTCCAAAAACGCCATTTCCGAACAATCCCGAAAACGATACACCGGCCTTTCAAACAAACATATCGGTTCTTCAATCTCTGTTTTTTCTCACCCGCAATCTTCATAAGAGATGTGACCATCTGTTTGCCGAGCGCAAAAATCTGATACGGATGTTCATATACATACGGATTTTCTCTTCCGTCCATCGTCACTGTGATCATCACTTTTTCGCACACTGAAAAAAGCTCACCGATCAAACGGTTTTGTACAGGCGTAAAACCTGTAAACCCGTCCATCGCCACCACGCTTCCTTTTAAAATATCGGAATACGGAACAGCGTCGCTGAGCACATCGAGCATTTCTTCTTTTGTAATGTATTTTTCACTTAAATACTCTTCAAATTTTTCATATATAGTTCGGATATCATCCAGTTTATAATGCAGATAACTTCAGGCGGCACTTCTTTCATAAAATCATCCAAACGTTCAAAGTCTACGCCATACTGCGCAAATTCCGAAAGAACAGACTTCACTTCGCTTATATACCTTGTTTTTTCAGGTTTCCCTTAAAGACCTTCAGATCTTTTTCACACTCGCCCGCAATTGCGCAAAACAAGATTTTTTCCTTCATCATCAAGCACAACACGGGCATCCTGACCCACCTCTTCAAAAACGCGGTACGCCAGACGCCCGAAACTTAACACATCAATATTCATGATCCCGCCTTTTGGATGCGCAAGACAGAGATCTTTTTGTGTCTGCATCGTAAACTGCTCGGGAACGATGACAAGATAATTCTTGTCAGGATTTTCAATCGCTTCCCGAACAACCGTATCATATAAACAGTAAGATTTTCCGCTTCCGGAATTTCCCATAATAAATTGTAATGACATAAACCGCCTCCTGCCACAGGTCTTCCAACATATTTTTCTTGATTATACTACCCGTGCACATTCCTGACAAGAAGCCGTTTATCTGTCCTTTACTATGTTTTGTTATTTACCAGATCTGCAAGCGCTCCCTTCGGAACAGCGCCGACCTGTTTTCCTGTCATCTCTCCGTTTTTAAACGCGATAAATGTCGGGATGCTCATAACACCGTAGCGCTGCGCTACTTCCATCTCTTCGTCAATATTGATCTTACATACTTTTACATCGTCCAATTCTCCGGAAATCTCTTCTACTACCGGTCCCATCATCTTACACGGTCCGCACCAGTCAGCGTAGAAATCTACCAATACCGGGCGATCTGCCTGAAGAACTTCCTGATCAAAATTTGCCGTTGTTAATTTTACTACTGCCATTTTTCTTTCTCCTTTTCCCGACCTTATTCGGTCTGTTTTTATTGATTCGATTTTTGTTTTCTTTCATTGAGTATGGCTTTATATTATACCGGATGAATTTTCTTTTCAGTGACAAAATCACAATTAACATCTATGTGCCGTTTTGCCGTTTCAAGATTAGATTTTTCTCAGTCCTGCCTCGTTAAGTATTTCCACTTTCCCGCGGGTCAGTTTCACAAGTCCGTCAGCCTGAAACTGCTTCAGTATCCTTGTCACTACTTCCCTCGCTGTCCCCGCATCCCGCGCCAATGCCTCGTGCGTAATCGCCAGACTGTCTGAGCGCTCCATCACTTTATGGTCGAGCAGAGCCGATGCGATACGAGATGCTACATTTGAAAAAAACGAACTGATTAAACAGCCACATGATGTCAGAAAACTTTTCCGATATCATCTCCATCGTATAGTCTTTCACAATTCCGCTCTCATCATACAGTTTGCGATACACACACTTTGGAATCGTATAAAGTTCACAGTCTGTTTCCATCTCCATATCAAGCTCCACATCCATACCGTTAAGCATACACGCCGCGCTCAGAATACTGACATCTCCTTCCAGCAAACGGAATAATGTAATATCTCCGCCGCCCGGTGATGTAATAAATACCCGCACTCTTCCTTTTCCGATGATCTGGACTCCGGCGCATTCTCCGCCGCCGAAATGGAGCTGCGTTTTCTTTTGGCATTCTGTTTTTACCATATTGTTCCTGATTTCTTCTTTCTGTTTATCTGTCAGACTTTCCCAAAAGGAAGCGCCTGTTCTAAAATTTCATTCATTTCCACTTTTCACCTTCCGTCTTGCTGCCTCTTATTATAAAAGAATCTTCCTGAAATATAAAGTGTAAATCTCTCCGCCCGCTCCGCCTGAATTTCTTCTTCGCCGTTTTCCCCTGCAATTTTTATCCAAAACGCAGAATATGTCAAAAAAAACCGTCATAATATTAATAAATATTAATATTACTGTAGAAATATTGACGAATATTGCATAAATACAAATTTTTTCTTCTTCCTTTTATCACGCCAAAGTGGTATAATGTTATAGACTTTACTACAAAGTCTTTAATTTTACAGAAAGGAAAAGGAATGAACATCATGGAAAAGAAAAATGAGTTCAAACCGTATATTCCGGCAGATAAAATCGTTCCGGAGTTTACGGTAACTTCAATCGTGATTGGTATTATCCTTGCAGTCGTTTTCGGAGCCGCAAACGCATACCTCGGACTGATCGTCGGTATGACAGTATCAGCTTCCATTCCGGCAGCAGTTATCTCTATGGGTATCATCCGTGTGATTCTTCGTAAGGATTCCATTCTCGAAAACAATCTTGTGCAGACAATCGGTTCCGCCGGAGAGTCTGTAGCGGCAGGTGCTATCTTCACTCTGCCTGCATTATTTATCTGGGCTGAGGAGGGAAAAATCGCTTTCCCAAGTATGATGACGATCTTTCTCGTTGCACTTTTCGGAGGTGTCCTCGGAATTTGCTTCATGGTGCCGCTTCGTCAGGCATTGATCGTTGAAGAACACGGCACACTTCCGTTCCCGGAAGGAACAGCCTGCGCAGAAGTTCTTCTTGCAGGAGAAGAGGGAGGCGCAAAAGCAGGTACTGTATTCGCAGGACTCGGTATCGCAGCAGCTTACAAATTCATCGCAGACGGATTCAAATTATTCCCAAGCGAAATCGGTTATGCTTTCAAAAGCTATGCAGGATCTCAGATCGGTATTCAGGTTCTTCCTGCTCTTGCAGGTGTCGGCTTCATCTGTGGACCGAAGATTTCAAGCTACATGCTTGCAGGAGGTACTCTGAGCTGGTTCGTACTTATGCCGGCAATCGCTTTGTTCGGCGCTGACGCTACGATCTTCCCAGGCACAGCTCCGATCTCTGAATTGCTTGCAGCCAACGGACCGTCTGCTCTTTGGAGCAACTACATCAAATACATCGGAGCCGGAGCTGTTGCTACCGGCGGTATGATCAGCCTGATCAAGAGCTTCCCGCTGATCGTCCGTACATTTAAACAGGCTATGTCCAGTATGTCCAAAAAACGTTCCAACACAACGCTCGTTCGTACACAGCAGGATCTTCCTATGCCGATCCTTCTTGTAGTTCTTCTTGTGATCGTTGTTGCAATCTGGCTCATCCCGGCATTCCCTGTAAGTCCGCTCGGATCACTTATCATCGTAATCTTCGGTTTCTTCTTTGCAACCGTTTCTTCTCGTATGGTAGGTCTGATCGGTTCTTCTAACAACCCTGTTTCCGGTATGGCGATCGCAACATTGATCATCGCTACACTGGCTTTAAAAGCAACAGGTACAACAGGTACAAAAGGTATGGTCGGAGCAATCGCTATCGGCGGTATCATCTGTGTAATCGCAGCAATCGCCGGAGATACGTCTCAGGACCTTAAAACCGGATTTATCGTAGGAGCTACACCGAAGAAACAGCAGATCGGTGAATTGATCGGTGTCATTGTTTCAGCGGCAGCTATCGGCGGAGTTCTCTACCTTCTGAACGAAGCTTGGTCTTACGGTTCAAAAGAACTTCCGGCAGCTCAGGCTACAATGATGAAAATGCTCGTTGAAGGTATCATGAACGCAGAACTTCCGTGGGGACTCATCCTTATCGGTGTGTTTATCGCAATCGTAGTCGAGATCATAAAAGTTCCGGTAATGCCGTTCGCAGTCGGTATGTATCTCCCGTTCAGCTTAAGCGCAGGTATCATGGCCGGTGGAGCTGTTCGTTTCCTTGTTGAAAAGATCAAAGGTACGGACGAAGAAAAGAAAGCCCGCACAGACAAAGGCGTGCTCTTCACATCAGGACTTATCGCAGGAGAAGGTATCACCGGTATCCTGCTTGCAGGATTTGCAGTTGCGAAACTTGACGTAGCTTTAAAATTCTCACTTCCGCAAGTTGGAAGTCTGATTATCTTCATCGCTCTTCTCGGCGGATTGTTCGCACTCTGCATGAAGCGAAACCTGCTAAAAAATAAAACCGTACATTCAGTTCAACGTATAAACAAAGTACATACATGATCTGATTGTTCACCGGAGCAGTCTGCTGCTTGCAGGCTGCCTCTTTTTATGATATTATTCTGTAATGATATTGTAGAGAGGATCTTCATTAAGATGAGTAAAAAAAAGTAAAAAAAACGAAAAAAACTAATCTTGATTTTATTCCTGTAAAAAATCCGGATATAGAATATGAAACAGATGAAAACGGAATCGTCACCGTCTTTATCGAATGGAAAGGCTTCTATCACAAAATTGCCCAGAAAATATTCCGCCGCCCGAGAGTCAGCGATATTAAAATGGATAAGTACGGAAGTTTCGTATGGCATGCGATAGACGATGAAAAAGACGTACATCAGCTTTCCAAAGAAATGGAATCTGAATTTCCGAAAATGGAAAAATCATTATCCCGTTTAATTAAATTTCTTGAGATCATGAAAGACAACAACCTGATCTACTGGAAAGGAGAGGAGAAAAAATAATGTTAAAATACATTCCCTACGTCCTTATGTTTGCCGTTGCCACAATGATCATTTACGGATGGGGTCTTTGGCGCACAATGCACCAGAAACAGGATCTCTCCAACATGCTCTGTTCAAAAGGAATCTCCAAAGTCAAAAAAGCGCTCAAAAAAATAAGTCGCTGACAAAAAAAGAACTGGAACCCTTTGTAAAAGATCTGACCGCAAAACAGCCGTTCAACAGCGAGCGAATCGGAGTGACCGATCCAAATGCTTTCCTTGATTCGATTCTCCCGTATATGCTGAAACAAAAATGATAAAAGAAATAAGAGAAGACAAAAAAGTTGTCTATCAGTTAAACAAATAACTGATAGACAACTTTTTCTTATCGCATGCTCCACACAGCGATCATTTTCCATTCATCGGATCAAGAATGATAATACAGTTCGATCGGATCGATCGGATCAAACGGATGCTCTTCTTCCATTTTTTTATTTCTGCCATGTCTTTTCACTAATTCTCCGCTCTTATTATAAACCCAGAAGGAATATACCAAAAGCTTGTTGATCTTTCCGATCTTTTCCTTCGTAGTCTTATTATAAAGCACTCCTCCCGCTTTAAACGGAGTTTTCTTATGGATCAGCGAAATCAGTTCCGTCTCACATGTAACAGGTTCCGGAAGGATCGTATATCCCCGTCCGACACAGTCCGGCTTATGTGAATCACTTCCGCCAGTCATAACTTTTCCATATTTTTCGCCAGTTTTTCCGCACCTGAATTCGACGAAACGGGCTCACAGCTATTAAATGCCTCTACAAAATCAAAACGCTTTACAATCTCCGGAGATAAGTAATACCGCCGCGCATTCGTAAAACTCATATACTTCTCACCGCATGGATGAGCAGGACCTAGGACTCCGCCGTTTCGATGCACAAGGTCGATTAAAAGCGCCAGCGGCATCCCCCGCATCTCAAGCAGACGCATCTTCACCCCTTCCGGCATAATAACAAGGATATGCCCGGCATCCCTTGTGTCATACTCAATCCCTTTCAATACAACAAAATCCGTATGCTTCTTTCCTTTTATATTTTCTTTCCAATATCGGTATCCGTTGTATGTGTCATGATCGGTAATGACCATCCCTTGAAAACCATGCTTTTTTAAAATCGTAATATACTCTTCCACTCCAACCTTGCTGTCGATCGAGCCTTCTTTCACGTGGCAATGCATATCTATTTTCATACACAAGCCCCCTTTTCCGGTGTAATCACCTGATATTTTTTATCCCTATCATTCATGAAATTATTATACATCATCCGAACAGTTGATTACAACTGTTATACACCGACATTTCACATTTCAGAAGACAACGGTAGTTGATAAAATCCAAAACACCCGGTCACTCACTCCTGTATCGCTGCAACCCCTCCGAAAAGACATGCCGTACATACAGACATATAAACGACTGCCGGAATCTCTGTTCTCCCAAATGCAAACAACACCGCCAGAAATATTGTCAAAAATAAACAGATCACTATAAAAATTTCTCTTGCTGTCTTTCTTTTTCTCTTCATAATAAAAACACACCTTTCCAAAATATCATCTTTTCCAAAAAGTTTTCCAAAAGTTTCTAAAAAATCTTATCAGAAAAGGTGTGCCATAAACCCGACTCATTACGCAATATACAGCAATACATAGCAATATACATACCTCTGCCAAGTTTTATGCTTTCGCTATTTTACCGAATATATTTCCGCACAACTGAAAGTGGATGCCAATCAACTCATCTTGATCAACATCCACTTTCAATGTGATATTACTATCATTCTTTTTTACCTCTCTTTTCTATCTTCTTTTTGATAGATCAACTTACGTTCCCGGTGGTCCGTACCTCCTATTCTTAGATTTCCATCGAACTTCAGTTTCCGATGGATTTTTCAAATACAGATTTTACTTCTCTCATAACTTTCTCGTCATTATGATCTTTCTCTGTATCTTTCCATCCGATCCCTGATCACGATATCCGATGGATGAATAAAACATTTACTAAAATTCTTTCAAAACAAAATATTTTTTATTTAGTTTTGATTGATTATTTAGTTTGTTTTATTTGTTGATTTAATAATATCACTCTATTATGTGTTTGTCAATATTATTTCTAATATTTTTTCATTTTATTTTAAATTATCTGTTATTTTATATCCTCATTGTGAATAATCTGAAATACAGACAGCAAACGAGCAGCAAAAAGAAAAGCTCAATGAATTTTCTCCATGAAAAATCTGTCAGTAACATAATCAAAAAAGTCACAGTTGACTTCTCCCCTTCTCCCCATTAAAATAAAACATAAATGTCAATACATCAAAAGAGGAGTGGTTATATATGGAACATTTAAAAATACCGGAGGGATATTCTTCTCCGCTTACAATCCGTGAAACAGAAGTCGCTATCAAAGAAGTTAAGGATCATTTCGAGCGCGCGCTTGCAAATCTCTTCATTTGACGCGTGTATCTGCCCCGTTGTTTGTTCTTCCGCAGTCCGGTATGAACGACAATCTAAACGGAATTGAACGTCCGGTATCATTCGGAATCAAAGAGCAGGACGATGCCTGCGCGGAAATCGTTCATTCCCTCGCAAAATGGAAGCGATATGCCTTAAAAAAATACGGTTTTCATTCCGGCGAAGGTCTTTACACTGACATGACTGCAATCCGTCGTGACGAAGATACCGATAACATCCACTCCCTTTATGTCGATCAGTGGGATTGGGAAAAGATTATTCCAAAGAAGAACGGAATATGGAAACACTGGAATACACAGTCAGAAAGGTATACAGTGCATTAAAAGATACCGAGGACTACATATCAAGAAGGTACAACTATATCGAACCTCTTCTTCCTGATGATATTTTCTTCATCACTTCACAGGAACTGGAAGACATGTTCCCTGACTGCACTCCAAAAGAACGAGAACTGCGTATTGCAAAAGCAAAAGGCGCCGTATTCATCTCACAGATCGGAAAAGTGCTCGCTTCAGGCGAAAAGCACGACGGACGTGCGCCGGACTATGACGACTGGGAGTTAAACGGCGATATCATCGTTTATTATCCGGTTCTTGACATCGCTCTCGAGCTTTCTTCTATGGGCATCCGTGTCGATGAAGAATCATTAAAATCTCAATTAAAAACCGCAGGATGCGAAGACCGCGCTAAACTGCCTTTCCAGAAATCTCTTCTTGACGGAGAACTCCCTTATACTGTAGGCGGCGGGATCGGCCAGTCACGTATCTGTATGTATTATTTAAGAAAAGCTCACATCGGAGAAGTCCATTCTTCTATGTGGCCGGAATCAATCGTCGAAACCGCTTCCGAAAACGGAATCCATTTATTATAAAATGCACAAAACTGCCGCACTGAACTTAACTAAAAATCAGTTCAATGCGGCAGTTCTCTTTTATTCAGACATCATGGTTTCTTCATAGAAGAAATCCGTTTTCTTCTAAAGTCCATGTGTCGTCTTTACTTTCACGTGTAAACATCCAACTATAACCTTCATATGAAGTTCCCGGAGTGAACACGCCCGGTTCGGCATCCTCCTCAACATAAAATCCATATCTATGATCAGTGTCTCTAATCCCTTGTCTTCATATTTTTGAAGGAGCGGAGCATATCCCGCATCATTTTCATGAAGAGAAGTTACATGGCAGTCCGGCATTTCCTTTATGAGGTTTTCTTCGATTATTTTAACTGCGCGGTCGATAGCCGGATCATTTTCAGGCAGATCTATAACAGCATCCGCCAATATTTTTTCCGAAGCCTTTTCTTCTTTTATAAAAGAAAAATAAGCCGATAAAACTAAATACGAGCAATATAGAAATCAAAGGAATCAATCGTTTTTTATTCATATCTCAAAATCTCCTTAGACAAAATCTTTTCAGACTCTTTTATCTGTTGCCGTCACCATATTCCCAAACCATACCGAGCTCATCCATATACCGGTTACTGAATGACCGTTTTTCTTACTACGCCGACTGCTGCATGTGCTGTGCTTTATGGCGATCTTCCACAACTGTTTTCGGATATCGGATGCAGCCGTTATTTTCATATGGATCATTAAAATAATAACTATCTTCGTCATAACCGACAAGCAACATACAATGTTCGTTGGAGATCCACGTAAACGTCTCTCCTGTATCTAAGAGTTTCCACTGCGGACCTACGATCGGATCACGCATATTGATACACGCCCAATAAATAACCGGCATCCCCTGATCGATATATTTTTCAACCAGTTCATCAGTTGTCATCCCGGTCTCGTCCGTCACGGTATATTCAGCGCCTATTATTTTCTCAAGGGCTTCCCGGATCACCGGAGCATAGCATCCAAACGACTCGTCATCGTACGGACTTCCACAAAAATACCGATGCGGATCAGGACCGTAAACCTGCCCGTCTCTTTCTTCAAAAGACTTCTTTTCCAAATATTTTTCTATGAATTCGTCAACCGTTATATCAATGCCCAGAAACCGAAGAAGCATTACCGTCGATACACTTTCGCATCCCGTCGGGTACAGCTTGCTCTGATCGATATACGGAACATCAATACATACTTTTTTCTGCTCACCCGGCATGTTTCTTTACCTGCTTTCTCTCCAAGAACATCCGCATTCCCATAAGAACACCGATCAGAAGGATCAGACTGATTCCAAGTACGATCCACCACACCCGTATGATTCCCGCAAGAATATAGCCGACAAAACTTACCGTGGCGACAACTGCCGCATACTGCATCTGAGTAGACACATGGTTGATATGATTGCTCTGCGCTCCGGCAGACGACATAACAGTTGTGTCGGAAATCGGCGAAATGTGATCTCCGCAAACCGCTCCGGCAAGAACAGCCGATACAGAAATCGTCATCATCGTCAGGTTATCCGCTCCTGCAAAAGAGCTGTCGCTATCGGAACGAGAATTGCAAATGTTCCCCACGACGTTCCTGTAGAAAATGACAGAAAGATCGCTACTACAAACAAAATCGCCGGAATGAAGATACTTGCCGAAGCGTTATCTCCTACAATTCCCCCGACAAATTCAGCCAGTCCGAGAGCATCTCCCATCCCTTCAAAGACCATGCAAAAATAAGGATCGTAACAGCCGGAACCATTAATTTAAAGCCTTCTGCGAGACTGTCCATAAATCCTTAAACGTTACGACTTTCTCGGAA
>ENA-OQJH01001385-OQJH01001385.1-human-gut-metagenome-genome-assembly--contig:-NODE-1385-length-10184-cov-1.662225_pt1 | contig 10184 bp, 11 predicted proteins | sample MGYA00242597_ERZ504763 | MGnify/ENA primary metagenome ERZ504763 (study PRJEB26092, sample SAMD00036359) | human gut metagenome | host: Homo sapiens | study: EMG produced TPA metagenomics assembly of... | reverse complement strand
AGTCTCCTGTAGGTAGTTGGATCAAAATCAATAAAAGAGTATTGGATGATGTACTGTTTTTAATAAGCGTAGAGAGTTTGTTCGTTTCATATTGGTTGGTGTTCTGGCAACTGCTACTCATTATGGTATTTATTTCTTTTTATGTGTATTGATGTTACCAGCTATTGCATATACTATTGGTTATGCTATTAGCTTTATTCTGAATTTTTACTTGTCTAATATATTCACCTTTAATACTAAGCCTACTGTTAGGAAAGGAATAGGATTTGGTATCAGTCATTTTATCAATTATTTGTTGCATATCGGGCTGTTGTCGCTATTTATATGGATCGGAGTTCCCGAGAGATGGGCACCTCTTCCTGTGTTTGCATTAGTAGTGCCGGTTAATTTTCTTCTTGTTCGTTTTGTTCTAAAATCTAAAAAATATGAGTAAAGTTAGTGTTTTAATACCTGCATACAACGAGGAACTCTCTCTTCCAGAGCTCTATTCGAAGCTAAAAGAATGATGGATTCTTATGCAGAATATGAGTGGGAGATTTTGTTTGTTAATGATGGCAGCATGATAAAACATTGGAAGTTATTAAATTTTTGAGATCACAAGATGAGAGAATTAATTTTGTCGACCTGTCGCGCAATTTTGGAAAAGAAGTAGCAATGTTAGCTGGTTTCGATTATGCTACAGGCGATTGTCTGGTGATTATGGATGCTGACTTGCAACATCCTCCTCACTTAATCCCTGAAATGTTGAAATATTGGGAAGAAGGGTATGATGATGTATACGCAAAGCGAATAACCAGAGGCAAGGAGAGTTTGATGCGTAAATATCTGTCCTTGTTATTCTATAAGTTATTGCAGAAAACGACCCGTGTGGAGATTCTCCCGAATGTCGGTGATTTCAGACTGTTAGATCGTTGTTGTGTAAACGCTTTGAAACAGATGCGTGAGAGCCAAAGATATACTAAAGGTATGTATTGCTGGATTGGATTTCGTAAGAAAGAGATCAAATTCGAGCAGGAAGATCGTGTTGCCGGTACATCTTCGTTTAACTTTTTCAGCCTTCTGAGCTTGGCTGTGGAAGGGGTGACTTCCTTTACTGTAGCTCCTTTACGCATTTCTACTTTTGCTGGAATTATAGTTTCCCTGGTTGCTTTCATATACATGTGCTTTATCATGTTTAAAACATTGATATGGGGCGAAGTTGTACAGGGTTTCCCTACTCTGATGGTTGTGATTCTTTTCTAGGTGGGATACAGTTGCTGTCCTTGGGAGTCATAGGGGAGTATATAGGACGTATTTTCAATGAAACAAAGAATCGTCCTACCTACATTGCAAGAGAATATAATGGTGTGAAACAATAGCTAAGATTATGAGTAAAAAAACGGTTCGGATTGGTATTGGCGCATTTCTGTTGATAATAGGAAGTTTATTTTACCTGATGAATATGTACACTCCGATATGTGGAGATGATTATCTTTATTCATTCTATTTGACTCCTGTGGCAGCTAAGTCTTTCTTTGAAGGCGCATCGATAGGATTTGAGCAGAAGATATCATCATTTACCGATGTTATTTTTTCGCAATATAATCATTATTTTTATGTGAATGGCCGTACCATTCCTCATATTCTGGAGCAGTCGTTTGCCGGACTTGGGGGGAGAATTGTTTAATTTAATCAATGTATTCGCTTTTCTGTTACTTAATATGTTGGTTATATGGATTTCCGGAAAAGAAATCTGACAAAATTCGGTTACTGGGTTGCTGCAGTTTTCTTTATATGGTTCTTATTGCCTTGCCCGGTTGATCTCTTTTTACTGATGAGTGGTGCTCTCAAATTATACTTGGAGCGCCGTTCTTTGTTTGGCTTTTCTGCTTGTTTATACTAAAGTGCGGCAAATGGAAAGGGTGAATTGGGGAGTTGCTTTTCTTCTTTTTTTGCTGGGCGTCATTTCTGGTTGGACACATGAATCTTTGGTTATAGGCATTTCCGGGGCTTTGTTTATTATTTATTGTGTACAATATAATAAGAGGAAGCCTAAATCACCTGAAATAGCTTTGGTTGCCGGCTTTTGGCTTGGGACCTTGTTGTTGTGTTTATCGCCTGCTGCCCGCGGGCGCGCGTCGTTTGATCATCCTTCCATCTGGGAAACCTTCTTATTGATAATCGGTGAGCTTCGGGCATTTTATGTTCTTCTGTTTTTGCTGGTATATACTTTTTTCGTGAAAAGAGAAACAACAATAATCATACCCTGAGAAAGTTTTTCTATGATAATCAACTTATTTTTATGTAATCTTAATTGAACTTGTTTTTAGCTTGGTTATAGGATTTCGAAATGTCCGGCAATTGTTTGGAATAGAGTTGTTTTCTGTTGTGATTTTAATCAAACTGATCAGTGATCAGACTTCATTTAATGCGGTTTGGTGTAGAAGTGTATCAATTGCGGTCAGCAAGTGCGATCTTTTGCATATGGCATTTGTCATTCCATGCGCAAAACGTTCTCATGCGCAATTTCAGGATATAGTGACCACTTATCTCCACTCAGAAGACGGTGTTGTTTCTTTCAAATACGAAGAGTTTCCCTGTTGTTGATTCTTATGTCTGGCGATTCGGAGGATATGCGGGTTGGGAAGCTTTTTGTATTTCCGTTTATTATATGGGAGACAAAAAGCCAATGAAAGCTTTGCTGATTGATTAGTATTCATTTGTGATAATAGATGATTGCCAGTTAAGATGTTTTCGGTAGTAATATTTTTTGCTGTGTATAAAAATTGTAAAAAGAAGTAGGATTTTGCATGTGTTCATATTAATAGCTCTATATTTGTACAATTAAACCTAAACCCTTTTACAGTTTACTTATGGAGCTATTGAAAAGTCATTTTTTTTTAATGAGAAAGGCTTATATTGAGTCGTTTATTATTCTTTTGTTTCTGTCCTGCTGTCCTTTCATTGTTTCTTCCTGTCACGAGGAAGAGAAAGAGGAGATACCTGAATCTCCTTTTGACGAAGAAGATATTCAACACGAACAAGATCTGAATGCTTATTTGGGAAAAAGCTATTCGTGTAAAATTTCTCAGGTCTCAGTAATGGAATCTTCCGTTTGCGTTACTGGTGAATATACCGGTGAAGGCAATTTCTTTTTAGGTGAGATTCCTCCTTATTTGGATATCATAGATGTGAAGAAGGCTCCTTATAAGTTGAAGTTGGAAGATTCATCTTTTGCAATTAAGTTAGAGCGCTATGTAGAAAGGGATGGAGCATTATATGACCGTCTTTTGTCAAAGTGGGCTATTTATAAAGAGGGAGTAGAAAGAGACCAGCTGGTTTCTCATGCGCATCAAGCGGATGAAATTCATGCGTTTCAGAATCTTCCGGCTATCAAACTGACTTCAAAGAAAGGTTGGGTGGAATTATTCCTAACCAATATATATCGGATTTTACTTTGTTGGGGATAAGTAGTGCTACGATTAATGTTTGTATCACTCAGTTTATGCATCTGACGCCAAGAGCGGGAGATATTGCGCATACTTATGGGGGAAGAACCTATTATATGGATGAAGGTTACCTCAAGACTGTGCTTGACGTTCCTCTTTTAGAAGCAGCCAAACGGAATATTGCTGTAGCTGCCATCATTCTTGTCGAACCGGCAGCTAAATGCGTAGACCTGACCTGGGGGTATTGCTGCAACATCCGGATTATGAAAGAGGGGTTTATACAATGCCTAATATGACTACTCTGGAATCGGTAAATTGTTATGCGGCAGCATTTGATTTTCTGGCGAAAAGATATTGTACGGCGGACAATCGCTACGGGCGTATAGCTCATTGGATTATGCATAATGAGGTAGACGGCTGTATAGACTGGACAAATATGGGAGTAAAACCTCTTACTGTATTTACGGACACCTATATAAAATCAATGCGTATATGTTATAATATAGTACGCCAATATGATAAGCAGGCAGAGGTTTTGGGCTCCTTTACACATTCCTGGACACAGATAGCGAATGTGGGATGGTGGCTCTATACAAGCAAGGAAATCATTGATTTGTTGAATGTTTATAGTCGGGTAGAAGGGGACTTTCAGTGGGGATTAGCTTATCATAGCTATTCTCAGGATTTGACGAATCCATGTGTTTGGATTGATCCGAACGCAACGTTTTCCATGGATACCCAATTTATTACGTTTAAGAATCTGGAAGTTCTGAGTAAGTGGGCGCTTACCAAAGAAAATAAATATAAAGGGACTATTAAGCGCTCTGTCTGGCTTTCTGAGGCTGGAGTAAATTCTCCTACTTATTCGGATGAAGATTTTCAGAAGCAAGCGGCTAGTTTGGCTTTCGCTGGAAGAAAATCAATGCATTGGAAGGGATTGATGGGCTACAATGGCATAATTGGTTTGATCATCCGGGAGACGGAGCTTGCTTCGGATTGCGTAAATACTTGGATGAATCTTACAGAGGGGAAGCCAAACCTGTGTGGGAAGTTTATCGAAAAGCAGGCACAAATGAAGAAGATGAATAACTTCGAACAATTCTTACCTTTAATTGGAATTCCTGATTGGAATATTATTGAGAATTTTTAATCAACGACATTATTAACTAAAACTGAAATTATGGAAAATTTGAAAGCTTTCTTTACGAGAAGGCCTGAACGCCTGCTAGGGCGATGTGGCATGTTGTTTTTAATGGCATTTTTTGTGATGAACTTGTCTTCCTGTAATGATGATTTTATTGAAGACGATGGAGGAGAAGTTATTCCTCCTGAGGAAATTGTTATCCCGCCTGTTTATATGTTATTGGATGGGCCTATAAGTCGGGAGTAACGTTAACTCAGAATGAAGACAGTAGTTATACGATAGAAACTACTAATGGTGATCCTTGGGCGACTGCCGGTTTGTTTAAAGAAGATGTTCCCGAAGAATGTAATGTTCTTGAATTTGAATATCAGACGGAAATGGGGATGAGTAACCTAGAACTCTTTTTTGCTGATGCAAATGGGATTGATGCTACTCATAGCATGAGTGCGGGAACCGTTCCTGCTTCTACGGAATGGGCTTCATTCAGCGTTCGTCTAAAGAAATATAGACAGGAATTTGATTGGGGAAAAGTGAAAGATTTTCTGCGTCTGGATTTTGGAGACCAGCCTAATAATATCATACAAATGCGTAATATACGCCTACGTATGATGAATGATGAGGAAAAACAGGCGGAAGAGGACGAGAATAATGAAGCGCTTAATAAAGAGAAGTACGAACAAGGAATTAAAGATTATCTGAATAAAGAATATGATTGCCATGTAACTGATGTGGTGGTAGGAGAGAGTACGATCAGTATTCAAGGTAACTATACGGGAGAAGGTACTTTCTTCTTGGGAGAGATTCTACCATTTGTAGATATGTTCAAAGTAGAAAAGGTGGGAAATAAAACACCTTTATCAAACGGCTCTTTTAACGTTCAGTTGGATAGATATGTTACTATAGGTGACTATAAGTATGATCGTTTATTGTCTAAGTGGGCTATATACAAAGAAGGAGCTTCCAAGGATGAGATTGTTTCTCATGCCCGCTATGCGAACGTGGATAAAATACACGTAAAACAAAGTGTTGAGGCTATTCCTTTAAAATCTAAGAAGGGGTTGGGAGGATTGATAAACCATGGATTCCTTGCATCTGATTTGGATGATTTGGGTATTGCCAGTGCCACCATCAACATTCCTATTTCTCATTTCATGCATCTTTCTCAACAGGAAGGAGATATTCCGCATACTTACGGTGGCAGGACATATTATTTTAATGAGGGATATATGAAGAGTTCATTTGATGCTGTGTTGGAGCAAACGAGTAAACGTGGAATCTCTGTAGCAGGTATTTTGCTGGTTCCTCCTACCGGAGATGCCGGTACTCTTTTGAAACATCCGGATTTTAATGGTATAGCTCCTTATACAATGCCCAATATGACCACAATAGAGTCTACAAATTGTTACGCTGCAGCACTTGACTTCCTGGCAGAAAGATATAGTGACCCTAATATGCGCATAGCGCACTGGATTATACATAACGAAGTGGATGGAGGAAGTCATTGGACCAATATGGGTGACAAACCGATTGCCACGTTTATGGATACTTATCTCCGTTCGATGCGTATGTGCTATAATATTGCGCATCAATATGACCAGCACTCAGAAGTCTTTATCTCTTTCTCGCATGGATGGAATATCGCTGCCGGTGGCGGTTGGTATAAAGTAAGAGATATGCTCGACTTTATGAATCAGTTCAGTGAAAGCGAAGGTGATTTCTTCTGGTCATTGGCGTGTCATAGTTACCCGGCTCAGTTAGGTAACCCGTGCACTGATGATGAACAGGCAACTTACTCTATGGATACGGAATATGTAACTTTGAAAAATTTGGAAGTTTTGGATAAGTGGGTAAGTCTTTCCTCCAATAAATATAAAGGAACAGTGAAACGTTCTGTCTGGCTTTCTGAGGCAGGAACATGTTCTCCAAGTTATAGTGATAATGATTTGCAGGATCAGGCTGCCGGCTTTGCTTATGGCTGGAAGAAGATTAATAATCTGGACGGCATTGATGGAATACAATGGCATAGCTGGTTTGATCATTTGGGAGATGGTGCCTGTTTGGGTTTGCGTAAGTATACCGAAGCGCCTCATAATGGTGAAGCCAAGCCTGTATGGACAACCTATCAAAAGCGGATACAGATGAAGAAGATGATTATTTTGAACAGTATTTATCTCGAATAGGGATTGATAGTTGGGAAGGAATTATTCAAGATATTCCATAAGCGATATTAGGTAAAAGAGGAAGCTCATTTGTGCTTCCTCTTTGGGTGTTGTGATTATATCTAAGTCCGCTATAAAAGAATTTTTTTAGTCTCACGGTCTCACTACTTTGCAATAATCGCCAAATAATTAAGATATTATAGAATGAGAGATACTTTTTACAGAGGTATCTCTCATTCTTTTCTCACTGGAATTACTCTATTCTAACCTGTCTCTCACCTTTTTGATTATCTCTCATTCTATTTTACAACTATTTCCCATAATGTCCTGGACACGGCACATAAATCGGTTGCGTACGAATTCCGATATTCTGCAAAGAACCTTCTTCTTTCAACCTGCGAATATGGCGTGCCGCCATACTGTGTGTGAATTGGCAAAGTGACTGCATATCAGAGCGGGTCAAAACCGTATGCGTAGCGAAGTACCCAGTTAATTTTTTGTCTATTTCTTTCTGGGAGAGGGTAGCCGAGTGGGGTTTATACTTTGAGCGTTGTGCATGCATACCTATAAGCTCACCTTTTAAATCTCTGTCCGCCAAGAAACTGACCGATTTAAACTTCACTTTGTCAGCGTGTGCGGCCATGGAATGTATCGGCTCTGTTGCTTGTAATGTGATCTGAAAATAGCCGACCCCGTCAAGATGTACTCTTTGCCCTTCGCGTAAGTGGTTGCCCATGCACCGACTGAGTTCCATTAACATTGCTTCCACTTCGGCCTTGCCAAAGGTAGTTGCCGAGTGAATTTCGGCTGCCAGTCTTTGGGTAGTCACGTGTTGAAAATTCACGACTCTGGATGATAACTTGTTTCCCCCTCTTCTTCTCCCTGAACGGGATTCTTATAAAATTCGAATTGTACTGCCATCTTAATTGTTGTTTATCTGTTGTTTATATATGGTGTTACTTATCTCTTCGGCATTTAAAGCCTTTATCTGCGTGTCATCTTACTGACATCTTCATCGTTCTACCGTGAACCGATCATTGCACCTTCGAGAACGTATCTGTGTACCTGGGTGAACAGGTCGGTTCACCCGGGTAGTATGATGAATAACGTCTTTCAAAGATACAACAATAATAGTTGTAAAACAAGCAATTATAGGATTGTTTGCATGATAATGAATGGTAAAATATATGCGCCTTAAAGTACTTCTAAAAGGAGAAATGTATAGGTCTGAAATTAAATAATGGAAGTTCGAAAGCAGAATGAGAGATAATCAAAAAAGGTGAGAGACAGGTTAGAATAGAGTAATTTCAGTGAGGAAATGATGAGAGATACCTCTGTAAAAAGTATCTCTCATCCTATAATATATTAATTATTTGGTGATTATGTAAAAGTAGTGAGACCGTGAGACTAAAATCTTATTTTTTCTTTTCTAGTAGAAGGAGAGGAGATGGGAATGAAACTTATGATCAGAAACTTGTTTACATAGAATGTTTACAGTACTTTTGTGCAAAATATATATTGCCCTACACACGCAAGCAGGACAAACAGCGAAAGAAAAAATGAGAATAACACAAGTGAGAGACGATGGCAAAGTAAATACGATGCGTACGTTGAAGATTGAACAGCTCGTAGAGCAGATGAAAAAGGAAACTAAAGCACAACTGGTCTCTAATATGAGAGAAGTCCTGCCTTATATACTTCCCGGTGATAAAAATGATTATATAGAGAGGGTCCCGAAGATACTTCCGGCGGCAGCTTTTGTCAGAAAAAACGGGGTGATGGCGATGGCCGAATATAATGGAATCGTTATGCTTCAGGTCAACGGGTTGTCCGGACGTATGGAAGCTGATGAGGTGAAGGAGTGTGTGAAGGAACTGCCTCAGACGTATCTTGCTTTTATCGGTTCTTCAGGAAAGTCTGTAAAGATATGGGTTCGTTTTACGTATCCTGACAATCGTCTGCCTGATAATCGCGAACAGGCGGAAGTCTTTCATGCGCATGCTTATCGTCTGGCTGTGAAATATTACCAGCCCCAACTCCCGTTTGATATCGAATTAAGAGAGCCTTCGCTGGAACAGTATTGCCGACTGACTTTCGACCCAGAGCTGTATTTTAATCCCGAAGCCATGCCTGTTTATCTGAAACAGCCAGCATCTTTGCCGGGGGAAACCACCTATCGAGAGCAGGTACAGGCGCAGGCTTCTCCTTTACAGCGGCTTGTTCCCGGATATGATAGTTACGAAGCACTTTCTGTTCTTTTTGAAGCAGCATTTGCCCGGGCATTGGCCGAGCAAAAAGGATACCGCCCAGGCGATGATATACACTCATTGCTTGTTTGTCTGGCTGAGCAGTGTTTTCGTGCCGGTATTCCACAGGAAGACACCGTGCGATGGGCACGTGCTCATTATCGTTTACCGAAAGATGAATTCCTGATTCGCGAGACGGTGAAGAACGTGTATGGTACGTGCGAGGGTTTTGCCGATAAAAGTAGTTTGCTGCCGGAGCAATTGTTTGTCATGCAGACAGATGAGTTTATGAAACGCCGATATGAGATTTCGTTTCAAATATGACTACTTTCGAGTCGTGGAATACCGTGAGCGGAATAGTTTCAACTTTATTTTCGCCCATAGACAAACGGGTGATGGCAAGTATTACGATGAATGCGATGTATGAGGGCATCAAACTTTGGGATAAGGATGTGGTCCGATATCTGAATTCCGATCATGTTCCCGTTTATCACCCTGTCGAGGAATTTCTTTATGATCTTCCCCATTGGGACGGTAAAGACCACATCCGTGACCTGGCTGAAAGAGTTCCTTGTGATAATCCTCATTGGGGACAACTTTTTCGTCGTTGGTTTCTCAGTACAGTGGCGCACTGGCGTGGAGTTGACAAAAATCATGCGAACAGTACTTCACCTATTCTAATCGGTCCGCAGGCTTATCGTAAGTCTACCTTTTGCCGTCTGATTCTGCCTCCGTGTTTGCAGGCGTATTATACGGACAGCATTGACTTTAGCCGTAAAAGGGACGCCGAGTTGTATCTGAATCGTTTTCTTCTTATCAATATGGATGAGTTTGATCAGATAGGTGTCAATCAGCAGTCATTCCTTAAACATATTTTGCAAAAACCGGTTGTTAATACCCGTCGCCCGAATGCGTCAGCTGTGGAATCACTCCGCCGGTATGCTTCTTTTATCGGGACGAGTAATCATAAAGACTTACTGACAGACACTTCCGGTAGTCGCCGTTTTATCGGCGTCGAAGTGACGGGAGTGATTGATGTGGTGCGTCCCATTGATTATGAGCAGCTTTATGCACAAGCAATGACGGCGCTTTATAAAAATGAACGGTATTGGTTTGATGAAGAAGAGGAAGCTATTATGACGGAGTCTAATCAGGAGTTTGAGCAGTCTCCTGCGATCGAGCAATTGTTTCAGGTATATTATCGGGC
>ENA-OQJH01001384-OQJH01001384.1-human-gut-metagenome-genome-assembly--contig:-NODE-1384-length-10189-cov-2.411548_pt1 | contig 10189 bp, 13 predicted proteins | sample MGYA00242597_ERZ504763 | MGnify/ENA primary metagenome ERZ504763 (study PRJEB26092, sample SAMD00036359) | human gut metagenome | host: Homo sapiens | study: EMG produced TPA metagenomics assembly of... | reverse complement strand
CAAGATTATGGTAAGAAAATTCGATTTCCTCGTTATCGGTTCCGGAATTGCCGGTATGAGTTTTGCGCTGAAAGTGGCGCACAAAGGTAAAGTTGCTCTTATCTGTAAAAGCGGGCTGGAAGAAGCCAATACGTACTTCGCCCAGGGAGGTGTAGCCTCCGTCACCAACCTTCTGGTGGATAATTTCGACAAGCACATTGAAGACACAATGATTGCCGGCGATTGGATCAGTAACCGTGCCGCAGTAGAAAAGGTAGTGCGCGAAGCTCCCGCACAAATTGAAGAACTGATTAAGTGGGGAGTGGATTTGACAAAAACGAGAAAGGCGAATTTGACTTGCACCGCGAAGGCGGACACTCGGAGTTCCGTATTCTTCACCATAAAGATAATACAGGAGCAGAAATTCAAGACAGCCTGATTAAAGCCGTACAACGCCATCCGAATATCACGGTCATCGAAAACCAGTTTGCCATTGAAATCCTGACACAGCATCACCTGGGAGTGACTGTAACCCGCCAGACACCGGACATCAAATGTTATGGTGCTTATATCCTCGATCCGAAAACGGGAAAAGTAGATACCTATCTTGCTAAAGTGACGCTAATGGCTACCGGTGGAGTAGGAGCCGTTTATAAAACAACCACTAACCCGCTAGTCGCTACCGGAGACGGTATCGCCATGGTGTATCGTGCCAAAGGTACGGTGAAGGATATGGAGTTTGTACAATTCCACCCTACCGCCCTGTATCATCCGGGAGACCGCCCTTCCTTCCTGATAACGGAAGCAATGCGTGGTTACGGAGGTGTACTGCGTACAATGGACGGCAAAGAGTTCATGCAGAAATATGATCCCCTCTTTCGCTCGCTCCCCGTGACATCGTGCACGCGCCATCGACAACGAGATGAAGAACCGTGGAGACGACCATGTATATCTGGACGTCACCCACAAAGATCCCGAAGAAACAAAGAAACATTTCCCCAATATCTACGAAAAATGTCTTAGCCTGGGCATCGACATCACGAAAGATTATATCCCGGTAGCCCCGGCCGCCCATTATCTCTGCGGAGGTATCCTTGTCGATCTGGACGGACAATCTTCCATCGAACGTCTCTATGCCGTGGGAGAATGTTCCTGCACAGGATTGCATGGAGGCAACCGTCTGGCTTCCAACTCACTGATAGAAGCAGTCGTATATGCCGACGCTGCCGCCAAGCACAGTCTACAAGTGTCGATCAATATTCTTATAATGAAGATATTCCCGAATGGAATGACGAAGGAACCCGTTCTCCGGAAGAATGGTGCTCATTACGCAAAGTATGAAGGAAGTGAACCAGATTATGAGTACGTATGTAGGTATTGTCCGCAGCGACCTCCGTCTGAAACGTGCCTGGGACAGACTCGATATTATCTACGAAGAGACTGAAAGCCTGTTCAAACGTAGCGTAGCATCCAGAGAAATCTGCGAATTGCGTAATATGGTGAATGTGGGTTATCTGATTATGCGCCAAGCAATGGAGCGTAAGGAAAGCCGCGGATTACATTATACGATAGATTATCCTCACGTGAAGAAATGATTATGAAAACATTGATTCGGACCTTTATTCTTTTCTTCTGCATAACGGGACTAGCTTCCTGCTATGCAGGTATTCCACTGAAAAGTGGAAAATCGGAAAATAACCAGACTTATGAAGTCAGTTATCTGTTCGAGCACGACGGAGTGAAAGTGTACCGTTTTCTCGATTTGGGAAACTATGTGTATTTCACGACCCGGGGAGATGTAACCAGTATCAAGAATGATTCAACAAGAAAAAGGACAATTACTATTTATAAAGACAGTATACCAAACCGATAACGAAAAGAGGCTGTCTAATTAATCTCTTTTAACGATTTCACCCCTATCAGCAGTTCAAACAATGACTCTGACAGGGTGATTTCTTTTTTCGGGGCATGTTAGACAGCCTCTTCCTTTATCTAAATCATTCGAGATTTATCTATCCATCCGTAGATTAATAGTTTTCCTTCTTCACCTCAAAATAAGCCTGTGGGTGCAGACATGCCGGGCAAACTTCAGGAGCTTCCTTACCGATTTCAATGTAACCGCAGTTACGGCATTGCCATACCACTTCGCCTTCTTTAGCGAATACAGTCATATTTTCGATGTTATTTACGAAGGCAAGATATCTTTCTTCGTGACCTTTTTCTGCGATGGAGATATTGCGGTACATAGCAGCAATCATCGGGAAACCTTCCTGTTCTGCCACGTCGGCAAAGTGAGGATAATCCAGTGACCATTCTTCATGTTCACCCGCTGCGGCAGCGCGAAGATTTTCAAGTGTATTACCAATTACACCGGCCGGATAGCTGGCAGTGATTTCTACCATACCGCCTTCGAGGAACTTAAACATACGTTTTGCATGTTCTTTTCCTGATCGGCAGTTTCAGTGAAAATAGCTGCAATTTGTTCGTAGCCTTCTTTTTTAGCCACACTTGCAAAATAAGTGTAACGCATTCTTGCCTGTGATTCTCCTGCGAATGAAGTCAACAGATTTTTCTCTGTTTGAGTTCCTTTAATACTCTTAGCCATAATTCTATATATATTTTAAATTGGTTGATTACCAAACGTAACTTGTCGTACTATTTATAACGCAAATATAAGCCATTTGTTCACAATAAACCACCTTTCTTAATGAAATAAAAACTATCACCTCATTGATGAAATCTATCAACAGACAAATAGTATGTTCAAAAACATACTTATTTCGATTATTTTATCTAATTTTGCAACCTCTAGTTTGCAAAAAAGTACAGAGTACACGTATAATAACATCTAAAAATGAAGCTATTTGAATTTAAACCCAAACTGGTTTCTTGTCTAAAGAATTATTCGAAAGAAACGTTTATGGCGGACCTGATGGCCGGCATCATCGTAGGTATCGTGGCGCTTCCACTGGCTATCGCTTTCGGTATCGCTTCGGGAGTTTCACCCGAAAAAGGTATTATCACGCTATCATTGCGGGATTCATCATTTCCCTGTTGGGAGGCAGCAAAGTCCAGATCGGCGGTCCTACAGGAGCATTTATCGTCATTATTTATGGCATCATACAACAATACGGCGAGGCCGGACTGATTGTAGCCACGCTGATGGCGGGCGTACTCCTTGTATTATTAGGAGTGTTCAAGCTGGGAGCGGTCATCAAATTCATTCCTTACCCTATCATCGTCGGATTTACCAGCGGTATCGCCGTCACTATTTTCACGACCCAGATTGCCGATATTTTCGGTTTATCTTTCGGAGACGAGAAAGTGCCGGGAGACTTCGTCGGGAAGTGGATGATTTATTTCCGTCACTTCGATACGATCAACTGGTGGAATACCATCGTAAGCATTGTCAGCATTATTATCATCGCCATCACTCCGAAGTTCTCAAAGAAAATTCCCGGCTCGCTGATTGCCATCATCGTAGTCACGGTAGCCGTTTACCTGATGAAACTTCGGAGGGATCGACTGCATCCAGACAATCGGCGACCGTTTCACCATTAAATCGGAGTTGCCCGATGCCGTTGTGCCTGCGTTGGATTGGGAAGCTATCAGAGAATTGTTTCCGGTAGCTATCACCATTGCCGTATTGGGAGCTATTGAATCACTGTTGTCTGCAACGGTAGCTGACGGTGTGATAGCGACCGCCACGATTCCAATACAGAACTGATTGCACAGGGAGCAGCCAATATCATAGCTCCGCTGTTCGGAGGTATTCCTGCCACCGGAGCTATCGCCCGTACCATGACGAATATCAACAACGGAGGTAAGACACCGATAGCCGGAATCATTCATGCAGTAGTATTACTGTTGATTCTGCTCTTCCTGATGCCACTCGCACAATATATCCCGATGGCATGCCTTGCCGGAGTACTGGTCATCGTATCTTACAACATGAGCGGATGGCGTGTATTCAGAGCCTTACTGAAGAATCCGAAATCGGACGTCACCGTATTGCTTATCACGTTCTTCCTGACTGTTATCTTCGACCTGACTGTCGCTATCGAGGTAGGATTGGTGATTGCCTGCGTCCTCTTTATGAAACGTGTCATGGAGACTACCGAAATCTCGGTGATTACCGATGAGATTGACCCGAATAAAGAATCGGATATTACCGTACACGAAGAAAACCTGATGATTCCCAAAGGTATAGAGGTATACGAAATCAACGGCCCTTATTTCTTCGGCATCGCTACCAAGTTTGAAGAAACAATGACACAACTGGGAGACCGCCCGAAAGTACGTATCATCCGTATGCGCAAGGTTCCGTTCATCGACTCCACAGGTATTCATAACCTGACTGCTCTCTGCGAAATGTCGCAGAAGGAAAAGACTACCATTATTCTTTCGGGAGTCAACGAGAACGTGCATAATGTACTGGAAAAAGCCGGATTCTACGAGTTGCTGGGAAAAGAAAATATCTGCCCGAATATCAACGTAGCATTGGATAGAGCAAAAAGTCTGGTAGAATAACGCTGTTTATCAGCTACTTGCAAGCTATATATACCGTGCGTATTGGACATATAGATCCAATGTGTACGGCATATAGATGCTGTGTGTTAGATCTATCTACCCAACACTCAGCATCTATATTCCTGCAAACAGGACATTATCATCATTTATTCTACCACGCTGACCTTTATTTGATACACCCTCACCTCTTTTATTTCAGAACCATGTTCTTATTTTCCTTATAATCAAGCGCACGGTTTATAAGCTTCAACTGTCCGAGAGCATTCTCCAATGAGGCATTTATAATAACCGGAGTTGCTTTAATACTCGGATTCACTATTGCCGCAGCATAAGCCGACTGTTCCAATTCACCATCCAGATAGATTTTCAACATTCCATTCTTCTCACGACATAAAGACACAATGCACTCTTTATTATTATTAACAGGTTGTCTGGAAACGACTTTCAACCCTTTTACCACGAATGTAAGCCGTCCTTCCGCATCCAAATCTACCGAAATATCTTTTCCCTGACGCAACAAGGAAACGGCATTTTTATCAGTTTTCAAACGGAAAGACACGTTGAAATCCCCGCCACCACTGATTCCCATCAAAACAGGTATTTCCTGATTCTCAAAATAAAGGAAAGAGGTACATAATTCTTTTGTATTTCCCGCGTCATCTTTTACTCCCGAAATATTCAGACGATATTTATTATCCTTTTCCATTTCACGAGCCAATGCCAATGTCACAACACGCCTGTCCGCAGAAATCGAAGTAGCGGTAATCTCATTCCCCGAAACAGAGAATATTCCGTCTTTCAGCATCACAGGTTCATTAAACTCAACAGTCAGGGAAGTCGGAGAGGTCGTCTTAACTATCCGCAGGGCAGGGGCTTCCTTATCAGGCACGGTACTGAATTTCCAAATCCGCACCTCACCCGGCTGCAAACTTAGGGAGATTTGTTCGCCATAGCCGAACAATGATCCTTTGTATCCTCTTTTTGTTCACCTGCCCGATACGTCCACACCGAGGTACGATACAAGCCTTTCAACCCTTCGGGCATTCCGATAATACGGTCGAGGGTGAAGTCAAACTCTTTCACCTCATCAGACGGGTTGCGGACAGAAATAATCCCTTCCTGTCCCGACCATGCCGAATAACCGTAAGGAGTTCCTTTTGCAGGAGTCTGCCCTATCAGTTGGCATGCTTCAGGATTTCATAGTTATCATTAATCCAATGGAGTACATCGGCATTTATGACCCATTTCTGTCCCTCGTTCATCATATTATAGCTATAATAAAGCTCCCAAAAAGCAGTGCCGCGGGTAGCCATCATCATCAGGTACGTACGGAATTCATCATCATTCATCTTTCCGGCAAGATTGGCGGTATTGCCATAAATCGGGTCGTGGTTATAAAGATGCGCCAAAGGGAACTGGAACGCACGTGTCTTCACAAAATCGAAATAGCGGTCGTCCCTGTAAGACAAGAGCTGGTCGAGTTGCGACAGGCGTTTTACATTCAGCCGTCCGATATCCTGCGAGTTCTGCATCCACACGGAGTTTCCCCATTGCAGGAACCACGGGCTGGGGTTGACATAACACGTCAGGTTAATCCATAAATCATTTCTTTTCTCCCCGCGCTGGTTGCGCATGGCTTGAAATATATCAATCCAGCGTTCCCAATGCTCGGTGACATAGTACATCCCCTGATAACCTCCGGAAATATAATTCCCCTGCGGGTCGGGTTGCGGCGGACGTGCAGAAAATCCGTCCAATTTCCAATAATTCACGTCAAACCGTTGCTGGCAGTCCAGAAAGAACGTCTTCAGTTTCTCGCAATACACCTTATGATTGGTGCAAATATCACTTGAATTGCGGTTCAGCTTTCCATTCCCGTTTTCTTCCAGAAACCGGGCGAACTTGATAAAATAATTATAGCCGCCACGAGGCCCCAGCCACAATCCACAATCGGAAGAAAGGCGGTGCGACAAGTCAGAAGGCGTAAACAGTTCGTTCGGGAATTTACTGTTGAACGACCAGAATTTGGCCTTGTTCTCTTCCTGCCATGGACGTAGGCATTCCAACCGTCATCCATCACATAAGAGTCAATCGGACGAACACCATTCTGCGTCAGTCCGCGTTCTACTTCACGGAAAGAGTTGAGGATATTGTTCTCATTGATGTCGAGCATAAAGTCATACCACGAGTTATACTGGATACGGAAGTCTACCGGAACGGAAATATCATGGATATAACTGAAAAAGTCCGTTTGAATAACATCCATATCCGTACTGCGGGTAGCACCGATTACTTCTTTCCAGGTGGTAAACGTCCCGCTGTCCACCATACGACCTTCCGAAGCAAGCATTTCAAAGCTCTTTCCTGAATAATAGCGAATACGTACCTTTTGATTTCCCTCAATCTCCGTCTCCGAAGCCGGAAATTCAAGTCCGAAGAACATGCCCTGTATATACACCGGTTGTCCCAAAGAGATGTAATATCCGCTGACACCGCCCACTCCCTGTTCCATTACCGGATGCGTCCAAACGGCATATCCTTCGGGAAGATTCATCGGTTCGAAATCAATATAATCCAAACGCGCCAAATGACGTTGCGAATCGGGGACGGTAATCTCCAGATATTTCCTCATATAGTGCTTCCCTTCCTCCAATGTGAGAACCATATTCACCTGCCAGTCCACCTTCTGGTGGCGGAAGCTCTTATAATGGAAAACCAGCTTCTTGCCATCCTTTCCTTCATCCGCGACCTGTACTCTCTGCAAAAAAAGATCCGAAGAACGAATATCCGCAACGACCGAATCCGCACTCAGCGTACGGATGATAAAATCTTCTGAAGTGGCTTCGGGAATGATACGGGAAACTTGCTTCCCCATACGCTTATTTTCAATCATGTACGTGCGGACTTTATCATTCTTCACCAGAAACTTGCGAGTGAGGAATTCATTGCCAAACTCCACAGTATCTGCTATATGATTGACATAAATCTCTTCCTTAATAGCCGCTCTCATGGAAAACAAGCATCCTCCAAACAGCATCAACAGTAAATATATTCGTTTAATCATACTATTTTTATTCTTTTATTTATCAGACTTTTAAAAATAATCCGTGCTTATACATCACCTTTAATAGGAAAAAGACAATCAGATAATTGGCGAAAGTAAGCCATACGGAGTAATAACCACCCAGATATTGTTCGAGCCCGTAGCTGACCGAAGCGGCAACGCAACGGAAATTCACGACCTCACCCAGCAGATAAGCCGTAATGGAATTCATGCCATACACTTTCAGCCACTCCAGTCCCCGGGTATGTCCTTTATAATCAATCCAGTAATAGAACAATGCCATCAGCAGAAAGCAATAGCCACCGGAAAGCAGAGTCATGCTGCCTGTCCAGATACGTTTGATAACGGGCATTTGCAGACTCCACAGCAACGCTAAACCGACAAGAACAAGTCCGACAACCAGCAACGTTTGCACCACCTTTCTACGGTTCGCCTTACCCTCTTTCATTATTTTTCCGGCAAACGCTCCGAGCATGACGGTCACTCCGAATGTCAGGCTACTCCATATCCATGTATAGTTGTAGGATGGCGAGAAACTCCAACTTCCGTCCTCATTCCAGAATACTCCGTCCCGGAAACGACCCAAGACGCATCTGTCCACTTGTTCCGCAAAATTTCCCGCCGGTGTAAAATCGCCCAAAAACGTCATCGGAATCCAGTAGACGAGAAGGAGCAGCAACGTATCCCTACCTGCACTTGAACGGGAAGTGCAACTGAATAACCGCAGCAATAAAATAACCGACAGCAATAGACTGCAACGTATTGGAATACAAATAAAGATGTTGGCTGTCCAAGCCAAGCAAATTGCCTTGTACAATCATCCCGAAGACAAACAACAGGATGACCCGTCTCAGAATCCTGCGATAAACAGGCCGATAACTTCCGGTAGTCCCTATGTATCTCGACAATGAAAACGGCATGGAAGCTCCTGTCATAAAGAGAAAAAGCGGCATCACCAAATCCCAAAAACGGAATCCTTCCCAAACCTCATGGTCAAACTGGTAGAGTATGTCGTTAAGAAACGGCAGGTTCATCTGCCGCACCAACGCCGCAAATACAGGTTGAAAAAAGACCAAGAGAAATAAATCAAAACCTCTCAGAATGTCCAATGAGGCAAGGCGGGTGGAATTGTTTTCCGGTAATTTGTTCTTCATACGTATAACTTTTATATTGACTTGATTATCGTCTTATCCAACGCCACTTTATTCACATCAGCCTGACTCGTCTTACTCGAGTATCACTTCGTCAAAAAAGATTCTTGATGTCTGTCCCGGACGTACATGAGATGCAGGACAAACTCCCGGGCCTTTGGCTGTCACACGTACATAACGCCCTTGTATGCCTCCCAGTTTCAATGACAGGTTTTCTATAAAATTCCCTTCGCGGAAAATCTCTTTAGGCGTGAAGCTTTGCATGGCGGCTTCGCGGAACTTGGAGTTATCATCCGAAACTTCCACTTTCACGGATGCCGGCTTATGGATAGCCATTCCATTGTTCGTGATGCATCCCAATGTCAATGTGTTCAGCACTTCCGGCTTCAGCAGGTCAATCGTGAAAGAGACAGAATCATTGTCCGTCCATGAGCACCACTCGAAATCCGAATATTTCAAGCTTCCTCGTATTCCATTCGTCAGGAGCTTTTCAGTCGGATTGGTTGTCAATACAGGCTTGGCAGTAGCCAAATTCCACCGGACAGGAAGTATTAATGTCTTTCCCATCTGTCTGCCGTGCGTAAAAGTAGCACTTTTTAAAGTAAGCGCTCTTTTACAAGCACTATTTTTTCGTAGAGCGGTGAGGTTGCCGTAGGTTCGCTGCCATCCGTCGTATAATGTATCTCCATGTCGGGGCGGATACATTCCAGTTCCACTTCAAGTATTCCGTCGTTTGGAGTTACCGTATGCTGGATATTGTACATCGAACGAGCATAAACGATGCCTTTAGCTGTCAGATGTTCATTATAGGCATCCAGCCCTTTCAGGAACGAAGTCCAGTCCTTGTGTGCGGGCTGTGTCCATGCCACTTCCGCCAGGGCGGCAAGACGGGGAAACACCAGATAATCCACATCTTCCGGTTTATTGCAAAACTCCGTCCACATGGATGCCTGTACGCCCATGAGCAAAGAAGCATATTCCGGTTTCCAGTCCGCCTGCACCGGTTCGTAGTCGTAGACATCTTTCAGCGTGTTATTGCCGAAATAGGTCTGGGGTTCGAACCATTGCGGGCCTTGATAACGAATCAGGTACATGATGCGGGCAGGCGTCATAATGAACTGATGTCCTTTTTCCGCAGCTTTCAGAGCAGCCGCACCGAATCCGCGCCAGCCTTGGATAATAACGCCTTCCGGTAGGAAGCTGCTGTTTGTCAGTTCGTCCCAGCCTATCACTCACGCCCTTGCTACGCACATAGTCGCTCATTCGTTTCATAAAATAGCCTTGCAGATCTTCTTCGTTGGCAAGGTGCTCTTTCTTTATCCGTTCCTGGCAAAGCGGCATTTCTTCCAGTATCCTTCTGCGCCTCATCTCCTCCCAGATGAATATATCGCGAAGGGAAGATTGCCATCACTTCATCTAAACATCTTGCAAGAATGTAAAGGCACTATCGTTTCCAGCACAATAA
>ENA-OQJH01001383-OQJH01001383.1-human-gut-metagenome-genome-assembly--contig:-NODE-1383-length-10190-cov-2.690947_pt1 | contig 10190 bp, 13 predicted proteins | sample MGYA00242597_ERZ504763 | MGnify/ENA primary metagenome ERZ504763 (study PRJEB26092, sample SAMD00036359) | human gut metagenome | host: Homo sapiens | study: EMG produced TPA metagenomics assembly of... | reverse complement strand
CTCCGCCAACCACAAACAGCCCCACCATCATCAATGACGACCGAATTGGAGAATCCGGACAAAGCCTCAGTCAGGCGTCAATATCTGAAAAATCAAACAAAGCCACTAAAGCACAAAGAGCCACAAGATCCGACCGTATCTTGCATTTACAAAAAATACTGCGGACAGTACAAGGATAATAATCGTAATGAGCTAGGTATTAAATTATTGTTTTATTCATTCGTTGTTGCATTTGTACGAATTCTTTTTGCAAAATAAAAAATATATTCCGAAAATAGAAACAAACCCCGAATGTTTTTGTTCTTAAAAGAACAACATTAGCGACATTTTCATCTAAAATTTATGTATTTTTGTAGCCCTATAGAAAAGAACAGACATACAAATGATGGAAGAAATAACCTGCAAACCTGATTATTCGAATTCGATGGCGGAACATCTGGGTATCCGGTTTCTCCCCCCCACCGAGAATGCGGTACATGCCGAAATGCCTGTAGACCATCGTACTTCACAACCCTTTGGTATGTTGAACGGCGGCGCGTCACTGGCTCTGGCCGAGATTGTGGCAGGACATGGCTCCATGTCGCTATGCCGGGAAGGCGAATATGCCTGCGGAGTACAAGTAAGTGGAAATCATCTGTCGGCCGTACCCGTCGGAGGCAAAGTATTCGCCACCGGCAAACTGATTCACCGCGGCAGATCCTCGCATATATGGAATATAGATATCACCACTCCACAGGGAGAACTGGTTTCTACTGTTCGTGTCGTTAATTTCATACTGAAAAAGAAATGAATCTACCAGATATACATACGCAAAAATTATTGGATTGCCTGACACATAGCCACCTCGGTTTCGCCCTCTACCGGTTACCTTGGACAGACGAATGCTACCTGGTATTGCAAACCTCAGGCGATGTGGAACAATTAGCGGACATTCAAGAACTGAATGAAAAAAGGGATTTGTCATGGCTCCTTTCCGGATATCGGAGGAACATCCCTTGGTACTTATCCGTCCGGATGTCACGGCATACGACTGGAACGAAATCAGCGAAGCACTGTCTTCACTGGAATGTGTGGATACCCTGCTCACCTGCAAAAGCCGGCAGAATGAACTCTCTCCTTTTGTTTCCGAAGAAACGGATAAAGAACAATATACCCGCGCATTCGGGCGTTTCATCACTCCCTTACAAGAGAAGCAGTTTCAAAAATTGGTTCTGTCACGTTCTTCCGCCAGACATATCGGAGATGATTTTTCACCACTTGGCGCTTTTGTCCGGGCCTGTAACAATTATCCGCGCATGATGATTTACCTATGCCACACCCCCGCTTCCGGAACCTGGCTGGGCAGCACACCGGAAATCTTATTAAGCGGACAAGGCAAAGAATGGCACACCGTGCCCTGGCTGGTACAATGCCGATGCAGGACGAAGTGATGCCGACAAACTGGGACAAGAAGAACCAAGAAGAACAGGGCTATGTGGCTGATTATATCCGCCGGATCGCCAAAAAATTCGGCAACAAGATGACGGAGAAAGGTCCCTATACCGCCCGTGCCGGACAATTGGTACACCTCAAGACTGATTTTTATTTCTTGTTGAAAAATACAGACCATATAGGCGATTTATTGCAAGAACTCCATCCCACTCCCGCCGTCTGCGGCCTGCCCAAAGAGGAGGCTTTCCGGTTTATTCTGAACAACGAAGGGTACGACCGCAGTTATTATTCCGGATTCACCGGATGGCTGGACACAGAGGGGCATACCGATATCTACGTCAATCTGCGCTGCATGGAAATAAAGCCGGGTGAAGCCATCCTGTATGCAGGAGGAGGAATACTGGCTTCCTCGGAAGTAGAATCGGAATGGGTGGAAACGGGAGACAAGATGAATACGATGCGGAGCATCCTTCATCCTGACTTTATAAGTAAACAAATGGAAACAATTAAAGTAGAAGAATAATGTATTCAGACAAAAAGAACATACTTCAGTTGGTGGCACTTCTCAAAGCGCACGGTGTGCGGAAAATAGTGCTTTGTCCCGGCAGCCGTAATGCTGCCATCGTACACACTCTGGCCAATATAGAGGACTTCACTTGTTATTCTGTAACCGATGAACGCAGTGCCGGTTTTTTTGCTATCGGCCTATCTTTACAAGGGGGAGGTCCTGCCGCAGTATGCTGCACCTCCGGTTCGGCCCTGCTGAACCTGCACCCTGCCGTAGCCGAAGCTTTTTACCAACAAGTACCTCTGATTGTCATTTCCGCCGACCGCCCCGCTGCCTGGATAGGACAAATGGACGGACAAACCCTGCCCCAGCCCCATGTGTTCGGAACGTTAGTCAAGATGTCTGTCAACCTGCCCGAAGTACATACTGAGGAAGACGAATGGTTTTGCAACCGCCTTATCAACGAAGCCATACTGGAAACCACCCACCACGGCAAAGGGCCTGTACATATCAATGTACCCATTTCCGAACCCATTTACCGCTTCACCGCCAAAACACTTCCCGAAGTACGTGTCATCACCCGTTATCAGGGACTGAGCGTGTACGACCGTGACTATAAGGAACTGATCGAACGGCTGAACAAGTACAACAAGCGCATGGTTGTGGTAGGCCAGATGAATCTGATTTACCTGTTCGAGAAAAAATATGTGAAACCGCTTTATAAACATTTCGCCTGGCTGACGGAACATCTGGCAACCAGACCATCCCCGGCATTCCTATCAAGAATTTCGACGCCGCCGTTTATTCCATGACGCCGGAGCGCCAGGAAGACATGGCCCCCGAAATACTGATTACCTACGGCGGACATATCGTATCCAAGCAATTGAAGAAATACCTGCGCAATCATCCCCCGCGCGACATTGGCATGTTGCCGCCGACGGGAAGATAGCCGATTTATACGGTTGCCTGACCACCGTCATCGAGATGGATCCGTTTGAGTTCTTGGAAAAATAGCTTTCCTGCTGGACAACAAACCTACATTATCCGCTGATGTGGGAAACTATTGCAAAACCATTCCGATGCCGGATCTTGCTTATTCCGAAATCTCCGTTATCGGAAAACTCATTCAGGCATTACCCGAACCCTGTGCCCTGCATCTGGCAAACAGCTCCACCGTGCGCTATGCACAGTTATTTACAGTTCCTCCCCGGGTGGAAATCTGTTGCAACCGGGGCGTGAACGGCATAGAAGGCTCCCTGTCCACCGCCATCGGTTATGCCGCCGCTTCCAGCAAGCTGAATTTCATCATCATAGGCGACTTGAGCTTCTTCTATGATATGAACGCACTGTGGAATCAAAATTACGGTGCCAACATCCGCATCCTGTTACTGAATAACGAAGGAGGAGAAATATTCCATACCCTGCCTGGAATGGACAAATCAAGCCGTTCCCGGGAGTTTATCACAGCCGAGCATTACACCACCGCCAAAGGCTGGGCGGAAGAACGTGGCTTTATTTACATGAAAGTGACCGGAGAAGAAGAGCTGGAAGAAGCGATGCAGCCATTCACCTCACCCGAGACAAGGATGCAACCCATGCTGCTGGAGGTGTTTACTGACAAGGAAAAAGACACCACCCTATTAAGAGAATATTATCACGGACTTAAAAATAAAAATGAATAATGGAAACAAGAAAATGGAAAACCATCAAAGAATATCAAGATATTCTGTTTGACTTTTACAACGGAATAGCGAAAATCACCATCAACCGTCCGCGTTACCGCAACGCGTTCACCCCCACCACTACTTCGGAAATCAGCGACGCCCTGTATTACTGCCGCGAGTGCCAGGATATCAATGTAGTGGTTCTGACCGGAGCAGGCGACAAAGCCTTCTGCAGCGGGGGAGATATGCACGTAAAAGGTCATGGCGGTTATATCGGCACAGATGGAGTTCCCCGTCTGAATGTGCTGGACGTACAAAAGCAAATCCGGTCACTGCCAAAACCGGTCATCGCCATGGTAAACGGTTACGCCATCGGCGGCGGCCATGTGCTGCATGTGGTATGCGATCTGACCATTGCCTCAGAAAATGCCATTTTCGGACAGACAGGTCCCAAGGTAGGCAGCTTCGACGCCGGATTCGGCTCTTCCTATCTGGCACGCATCGTAGGGCAGAAGAAAGCCCGTGAAATATGGTTCCTCTGCCGTCAATACTCCGCACAGGAAGCACTGGAAATGGGATTAGTCAATACAGTCGTTCCTTTCGACCGCCTGGAAGACGAAACCGTGGCATGGGCAGAAAAGATGATGGAGCACAGCCCGCTCGCTCTTCGTATGATCAAAGCCGGACTGAATGCCGAACTGGACGGACAAGCCGGCATACAAGAACTTGCCGGAGATGCCACCATGCTGTATTACATGACAGAGGAAGCGCAGGAAGGAGGGAAGGCATTTTTGGAAAAACGCAAGCCACGGTTCCAGGATTATCCGAAGTTCCCATAAACAAACTACAAATTCAAAGCATGGACATTGAAGAATTCAGAAAATATTGTCTTTCGTTAGGTGACGTTTCCGAAAAGATGCCATTTGGCAAATTTGCTGCAAGATATGATTCCATCCTTGCCTTTTATGTTTATGGACACATGTTCTGTTTTATAGACATTGACAATTTCACTTTTGTCAAATTGTACAACTACTTCGGAACGAAATTAGAAGTATATAAAAGTAGAGACATGGTTTCAGTCGGCAATCCCATCAACCAAAGTCTGAAACATTGGCTTCAACTTAATTTTGATGGTGATATTCCCGACACGAGCATATACACATGGTCCAACGCGCCTTTGAGATTGTCAGGGATAAATATACCAAACCAACTACACATAAAAAAAAAATGTTCCAAACCCAAATTATAAAAAAACAATTACACTTCAAGCAACCTGCCGGTACTTCCAGAGGAGTATATACTACCCGGGATGTATGGTACATCCTCCTCACCGACACCGGCAGCCGCCACTATGGCGTGGGTGAATGCGCCCCTCTCCCTGCCCTGAGCTGTGATGATATCCCCTCATACGACGAGGTGTTGGCCACTGCCTGCAAGAACCTGGAAAAGAACGGGGAAATAGACCGGGAAGCCTTGCTTCCCTATCCGTCCATCCTGTTCGGTATGGAAACCGCCCTGCTGCATTTCCGGGCACGCAGCCTGCAATTCTGGCACACCCCGTTCAGCAAAGGCAAAGAGGGTATCCCCATCAACGGACTCATCTGGATGGGAAACTTTGAGAGATGTACCGGCGCATCGGGGAAAAGATGCAGCAAGGTTTCCGCTGCATCAAACTCAAAATAGGCGCTATCGACTTTGAAAAGGAACTGGAGCTGCTGGCGCACATCCGCCAGCATTTCACCCCAGCCCAAATCGAACTGCGTGTAGATGCCAACGGTGCTTTCTCTCCTACCGATGCCCTCGAAAAGTTACATCGTCTTTCCGAATTCCAGCTCCATTCCATCGAACAGCCCATCCGTGCGGGACAATGGGATGAAATGGCCCGACTCTGTGCCGCCACCCCCTTTCCCATTGCACTGGATGAAGAGCTGATAGGCATCAACCGGCGCGACCGGAAAATAGAATTGCTGGAAACCATCCGTCCTCAGTACATTATCCTGAAACCTTCTCTGCACGGAGGAATCAGCGGCTCCGAAGAATGGATGGAACTGGCGGCTGAAAGAGGCATCGCTCATGGGTCACTTCCGCTCTGGAGTCCAATATCGGACTGAATGCCATCGCACAATGGTGTGCCACCTTGCAGCCCGCCCTCCCCCAAGGACTAGGTACCGGCTTGCTGTTTACCGACAATATAGACTATCCGCTTCACATCGAAGGGGACTGCCTTTGGTTCCACCCCGAAGAACAAGAACCCGATTTACTAAACTGGCTGAAACAATGACAAAATTCTGCACCAATAGAAACAAACAAACCATTCTGATAGAAAGCATCCCCTACTCCAATTGGGAAATTGAAATGGTAAGAATGAATATCCCTGCCGACAACCGAAGTTTCCGGCAGGAACTTTTCTCCTTTCTTTCCGAATGGTTTGACCCGGCAGACACCCTGCTGGTACATACTTCAGGCTCCACTGGCAAACCCAAGGAACTGTATGTAGAAAAAGAACGCATGATGGAAAGCGCCTGCCTCACCTGTTCCTTCCTCGGACTACAAAAAGAAGATTCCGCCCTGCTCTGTATGCCCTTGCAATACATTGCCGGAAAAATGGTGGTAGTACGTGCCTTGGTAGCGGGACTGGACTTGCTGCCTGTCACCCCCTCCGGACATCCTTTAAAAGACCTGACAAAAGCCCCCGTCTTTGCCGCCATGATCCCCATGCAAGTCTATAACTCACTGCAAGTTCCCGAAGAGAGAGCGATATTGCAACAAATCAGGCACCTCATTATCGGAGGTGGTCCTATCGACTCCCAATTGAACGCTGCGTTAAAAGATTTCCCCCATGCCGTATGGTCTACTTACGGCATGACCGAAACCTTATCACACATTGCCCTACGCAGACTGAACGGTCCTGAAGCTTCAGACTGGTACACCCCTTTCGAGAGCATACAGATCCGTCTGAGTAAAGAAAACACCTTGGTGATATACGCTCCCGAAATTTGCGGAAAAGAACTGGTGACCAATGACATAGCCGAGATAAACGGACAGAACCAATTCCGCATTCTAGGCAGAAAAGACAATACGATCAATACCGGAGGAGTGAAAGTGCAGATAGAACAAGTAGAGGCCGCATTGAAAGAACACCTGTCCGTTCCTTCTTGATCACCTCCGCTCCCGACGAAAAATTCGGAGAAATCATTGTGCTGCTTGCCGAAGGGCAACTGCCCGACGACATAGAACAGACCTGCACACATCAATTACCTCCCTACTGGCGTCCCAAACGTTTTGTTCCGGTATTCAAACTTCCCCTGACAGAAACCGGGAAACCCGACCGTGCCATAGCCAAATTACTGGCGCAAAAATAACTCCGCTCCATTCATAAAGGGTGAATTCAAAAACAAATCAAACGATCTTTTTGAATTCACCCTTCTTTCTGTAAAAAAGAATAATTTTCCGTGTTCTCCTACAACTTACGGGAAGCTAAAATTGTTCTCCTATCATTATATTAAAAAAATCAAATACACGTAGTTTTTTTCCGTTTTATTTTCCCTTATGTCCACTACTTCCGGCGGAATGTATCATTAAATTCTAATTTTGTGAACCTAGAGCTGATACAAAGTATGTTATATAATACCCCAAAACCACAGGATACCAAAGAAGGACTGTCCGATCAAGATTTCAGTATTTATATGGATGCGCACACAGTGCCTTTCAGCAAATACCCCTCTTATCTGCCGGAAGGAGTTTTGGGTATGTGTACTGAAGGGAATGCCGAGATCCAGATTGGTCTCCGGAAATATGTTATTTGTGCAAACGACATTCTTATTTTCATGCCGGGATTCTTGGTTTCATTTATAAAATCCAGTCTGACTTTCACCATCGATTATTGTACTTTTTCAAATGCCCTTTTTTATGACGTGATCAATGGAAGTATCAAACGTTTTCCGACCGGTTTTCATACCTACACCCAAACCCACTGCATCTATTCGCTATCCCAAGAGAAAGCGGAACAGTTCTCCCTCTATTTCCGGTTACTATACAACAGAGCTACTTCTCCAACTTATTTATTTACAAAAGAATCTATTACCAATCTGCTGAAATTACCTTTTCTGGAACTTTATGCAGACTATTACAGCACAGTAAAAGAACATAAAGTCACCACCTTGCATAAAGAAGAAATCGGATACTTTTTTCTGGATTTGCTGTTAAAGCATTACAAAGAAAACAAAGAAGTGGCGTTCTATGCCGAAAAGTTGCATGTTTCCTCCAAATACCTGACTGAAGCCTTGACTCTGGTAAGTGGAAAATCCCCCAAAGAATGGATTATACATTATACCCTGCAAGAGATTTACGCATTATTGGAGAATCCATCCATCAGCATACAGGAAATCGTTCAAAGAACCCGGTTTGCCAATCTTGCCACCTTAAGACGTTTCTTCAAGCGGCATACCGGAACATCCCTGTTGCAATACCGGAAACAGGACTTATACAAAAATAATCAACAATAGGTATCTCAATAAAAAATCAGCCGTCCCAAGCATTCTTCCGGAACGGGCTGATCCCTCTATCTACCAAACTTGTTGTTTTCCTTACTATACTCAAATCCGGCCGCCTTCAGTTTTTTCACCAACAGCTCCTTGTCTACATTCATATCATCACAAAGCTCGTCCAGCGAATGATAGCAGTCACGAAGTTTCATATTCACCATGCTGAAAAGCATCATCGGGTCATCAGGTAATTCCATATCAATATCTCCTTTTTAAAAATCGGCTGCAAAGTTACAAAACTTTTCATAATGATACGTATTCCATCGCCAAATATCGGTTTGACAAAAAGTTATCCCCTGCTTTTTATCCTATTAGTCCGTCAGCTTCACCGTTTCCATCTTCCCCGGAACCAAAGTAAGACGCGCCGTTCCATCCCTGTCTATCTCCACTTCCATATACCGGGCCCGGATAATGATCCTTCCGTCTACAGCCAGTACCCCCCACTGGCAGGAGCTGTCCTGATAGGCGCAATAACCACCCACCGGATGCAATATCCTCCGATAGACAGGTGGAATCAAAATCCGCTCCGCTGTCCTCAGCCCCCATTTCACTCCTATTTGAAAAGGTACGGCCTCCACACTCCTGCTGATTATACGCTGCCGTTTCCGTTCATACTCGCACTTCTCCTCCCGCAAGCGTTTCTCCACACGCTCGTCCGCCTGTCTTCGGAGCAATGCCACCGCCTCATCAAAATCCTCACTCCGGTCCGACGGACGGTTACAGGCCACATAACGCTTTCCATGCCCTTTCTCCACATGATAATACCGTCCTTCCTCATCCATCACCACAATACTTTGATCCGGCAACCGTCCGCTCAGGTAATAAGCACGCTCCTCATCCCCCTCCAACAGACAAACCTGCGGTTCACAACAAAAGCCTCCATCTTCCATGCGGCGGCATCGGAAAGGCACTCTGCCATCGTACATCTTCACATAAAACCCCATCCACACGATGGACGAAGAAGGCAACCCGCATGTATTGGCATACACCTGCCTTGTCCTGCTGTAATAAGTACGGTTCACCTGTAACAATTCTATGCTCCCGTATCTGAGGACACGCGGGCGGACAGCATAACACCGGCCGTTCCGTAAATCCACATAAGACACCGAATTCCCGGCATGACGGACTTGCAACAAATCATCTTTCAGCAATCTCACCTCACAGCAATGCCCCAGTTCGGCCACCAAAGCCCCCGTATCATTCAGTACCCGGACACACCCGTTCCGAACCTCCCCACGGCAAAACGTCCTTTGATACTCAAAATCTCTTTAAACGAAACGTCCGGCAGCATCTCATCTCCCTTTTCCAATCCCCAAAGACCTGTTTCCTTATCTACAAATGCCCTCAGCCTGCATGACGGTGACTGCTCCTTCTCATCCGGCAAAGCCTGCTCTCTGATGGAAGAAAGCAAACGCCCGTGCTCCATAACCATCACCAAGTCCCCACCGGCTTCAGCCGGCCTTTCCACCACCGGAAAAGCAGTAACGGAAGCATCACAATTCATCCGTCCGGGCAAACTCCCCTTTCCCGCCATCCGTCCCCGGAACATAGCATCCCAGTTCCATCGCTGTGTAGGAAGCCCGAAAATGCGGTACAGCCCCACATTGTCTATCAGCATACACGCCTCCTTGCCCTCCGATCTCCGCAATCCGCGTCCTACCTGCTGCAAATATTTAGCCAGTGACAAAGTAGGACGGGCCAGTTGTACAAACTCCACATCGGGACAGTCGAACCCCTCGCTAAATACATCCACATTCACCAGCACCTCGATTTTTCCATGTCTGAACTCCTCCACCATCGCTTGCGTTCCATAGCAGGAGTCTTGCTGTCCACAGCCACCGCATTCACTCCCCGCCTGCTGTAATACTCCGCTATCCGCCGGGCATGTTCAATGCTGATGGCATACACCATCCCTTCTTGCCGGAAGCAAACTGCCTGACACTGCGGTACAGGCGCTCGATACCGGGACGCCTGTTCAGTACCGCATCCATCTCTTTCCACCTGACTAATCCCCATCCGGTCCCCCGCTTCTCCAGACCGTCA
>ENA-OQJH01001382-OQJH01001382.1-human-gut-metagenome-genome-assembly--contig:-NODE-1382-length-10202-cov-1.004566_pt1 | contig 10202 bp, 19 predicted proteins | sample MGYA00242597_ERZ504763 | MGnify/ENA primary metagenome ERZ504763 (study PRJEB26092, sample SAMD00036359) | human gut metagenome | host: Homo sapiens | study: EMG produced TPA metagenomics assembly of... | reverse complement strand
GAACCGTATTGGCCTCCCGGCCGGTTCGGATATAGTCAAATTCTCCGTCCTCCAGCTTCACATTTCCGGTATAATACAGATACAATTTCCATCTTCCACAAATGCGGATCCGGAATAGACTCCATGACAATCAAACGGCTGATCCGGGAACAGACCGACGCTTCATAATTCCATGTGATCATATCCGCACTGGTATAATGTCCCCACATTTTTAAACCACCCTTGGCGTTGAACGGGGAATATTGAAAAATGCATGATAAACGCCGTGAAACTGGCAAAGTCCATTGGGATCATTGAGCCATCCTGTCGGTGGCATCAAATGCAGCTTCTGACGGAAGCAATCTTTTCCGTCTGCTTTTGCTTCTACGATTTTTACCAGATCTGCAAGATCTCTTGTCAATGCATTCATCTGTTTTCTCTCCTCATTTTCCTATTGCTTATGCCTTACTAAATCTTTTCATTTTTGAAAGTCCCATAGTCAACACAAATCCAACAATCAGTGAAATTGCAATTCCAATCATGTAATTAAGCATTCCTCCTGATTTAATACATACAAACCCTATAATACCTGCTGCTCCTGGAGAAATATTCAGTACATTTGTCAAAGTCACATAAGCACATCCCACTGCTGAACCAACCATTGCTGCATAGAATGGATATTTCATTTTCAAATTCACCCCAAACATTGCCGGCTCTGTAATTCCAAGTAATGCAGAAATACCGGATGACACTGCAATACTCTTTCATTTTTTATCCTTTGTGCACAACTGCTGCAAGTGTTGCTCCGCCCTGTGCCACATTGTTGCACGCAGCAATTGCAAATAGGAAAGAACCACCTGCCGCAATTAACTGGATGTCAACCGGAAGCAGGCTGTGATGCATACCTGTCATTGTCAGAGGTGCATAAATAAACCCAAAGATAAATCCGCCGACTGCCCCCAGGGTATCATGAAGCCACAAAACGCCATTTGTGATCCAGTCTCCCGCTGTACGCATCACACCACCTACCACAGTAAATGTCAGAAATGCAGTAACCAAAACGGAAAGCGCCGGTGTCAGAAGGTTATCCAAATATTCCGGGATCACCTTATGCAATTTCTTTTCGATAAAGGCCAGAATTGCTGCCGCTGCAAGAACCGGAAGTACCGTTCCTTGATAGCCTACCTTTTCAATTGTCAATGCGCCGATCTGCCATACTGGAACCGTATTCTCTGTGATCGCAGAACCATAGGAATAGGCATTCAAAAGGTCGCCCGAAACCATAATCATTCCCATAACAGCTCCTAGATATGGATTTCCACCAAACATTTTTGTTGCTGAAAAACCTACAAGAATTGGCAGAAATGAATATGCTGCACTGGCAAATGTATTGATCATAGAAGCTGCATCTGCAATTCCCGGATACAGATCACCAGTGATTTTCCTGTCGCAAACAGTCCTTCTGCTGTCAGTATGTTGTTCAATCCCATCAAAAGACCACTAGCCACAAGTGCCGGAATAATCGGAACAAACACATCTGCCAACATTTTACAAGCTGCTGCAGCGGGTTCATCTTCTTGTCCGCAGCTTGTTTCACTTCATTTTTGAACTTCTTTGATGTCCGCATACTGAATAAAATACTTATAGACTTCATCTACTGTTCCACTTCCGATAATAATCTGGAACTGTCCTCCTGTCGCAAACTGTCCTTTTACCAATTCTGTGTTTAGGATCCCTCTACATCTGCCAGTTTTTCATCTTTTAATACCAGACGGAGTCTTGTCGCACAATGTGCAGCACTGATTACGTTTTCTTTTCCACCGATCAGACGAAGAATTTCTTTTGCTGCCTTCTGGTAACTTTGTTCTTTTCCCATTTCTTCTCTTCCTCACTTTCATAAATAATTTCTAGTAATTTCTCTTGTCAAATCTTCTCGAACACGATCATTGTGCCGGAAAAATCCTGTCTGACTCTCGGAATTGTTATTCCAGCGTACATCAGCTCGTCTCCTCCAAACACTTCTTTGTCTCCGTGTTTTTATATTCAGCCTTCGGATCCAGTCCCCGCAGACGCAGTGTCGGAATTCTGTATGCAGATCTTGCCAAAATCTGAACATGGCTGAAAATCACCTGATTTTCCATCTTCTGAAACAAAATTCCATGCAGCCTGGTTTTCCGTGAATGGATCTGCCAGTCTGTAATACTCGCCGAACTGAACTGTACGGCGGAGTCTTTTGTACTGTACAATCTGCTTTTTGATTTGCTCCAATTCTCCCTGGGAGAGCTTTTTTAAATCCAGCTCGTAGCCCAGATTACCTGCTGCTGCAACCAGATAACGAGTCTCCAAAGACGTAGTTCTTCCAACCTGATGATTTGGTACTGCTGAAACATGCGCCCCCATGCTAATCGCCGGAAACAGCAAACTTGTTCCATGCTGGATCTTCAGTCTGCACACGGCATCTGTATTATCACTTGTCCACGTCTGTGGCATATAGTAAAGCATCCCTGCATCAAATCTGCCGCCTCCACTGGAACAGCCCTCAAAAAGTACATCCGGAAACGATTCTGTCAGCTGTTCCAAAATAGAGTACAGTCCCAACACATATCGATGTGAAAGCTCTCCCTGGCTCTCTCGATCCAGAAATGTACTCCCAAGATCTGTCAGATGGCGGTTCATATCCCATTTCACATAGGTAATATTTCCGTCCTTCAAAATCTCACTAATCGCCTCTGTCAGATACTCGCATACCTTCGGATTTGAAAGATCCAATACTAGCTGGTTACGGCTCTGTATAGGGCTATAACAGTGGCTTTTGATTACCCAGTCCGAGTGTTGTTTATATAACTCACTCTCATAAGAAATCATTTCCGGTTCAAACCAAATTCCAAATTCCAGTCCCTTTTCTCTGACTTTTTTCGCCAGATCCTGGATTCCATTCGGAAACTTCTCTTTATCTTCCACCCAGTCCCCCAGGGATGTCGTATCACTGTTTCTCCCACGAAACCACCCGTCATCCATAACAAGAAGTTCGATTCCGGCTTTTACCGCCTCATCTGCAAGACCAAGCAGTTTTTCCTCACTGAGTGCAAAGTACATTCCCTCCCAGCTATTAAGAAGAACCGGTCTTTCCTGATCTCTGAATTTCCCTCTGCACACACGTTTTCGATACAACCGGTGAAAATTGCCGACATCCCTCCAAGTCCCTCCTGGGAATACACAAGTACTGCCTCCGGAGTGTCAAACTGCTCTTTAGGTTTCAAATTCCAACAAAACTGAAATGGATTGATTCCTAACTGCACCCGTGTTGTTCCATACTGTCCACACTGTACACATCCAAAAAGTTCCCGCTATAGATCAGGTTGACTCCAAACGCTTCTCCCTGCTCTTCCGTTGTATCTCTTCTCAGGATTCCCAGAAACGGCGTTGCCTGTGGACTGCTCGTTCCCCTGTTGCTTTCAACAACAATCGAATCACCTACAAGATGTCTTCTATAGACATTTTTTTTCTTCCGTATGGCTCCGCCCAATGTAAGAATATCATAATCCTGCTCCTGAAGATCCATGCTCATACTCAGCAGTCTGTGAATTGCAACAGTATTTTCACTCTCATTCTTCAGTGAAACAAATCTTGTAAGAACCGCATCTTCATAGATCGTGTAATACAGAGAAAGCTTCAACCGCGCACTTCATCCTTCATCCAGATTCCAGTGTCATCGCTTCCGCATCGTCTTCCACATAAACATGAGGCAGATTCTTCGGTTTTGCCTTTCCTTCACTGATCCGGTGTCCAACATAATAAAATCTTGTATTTCTGTCTCCATCCAAAAATTTCAGCTCCATTGCCGGACTTCGAAGTCTCCCTGACCAAAATCCGGATATTCTCCCGGCATCGTATCTAGAGAAAACGTCCGGTCTGTCTCATCCGGATTGGCACAAAATCCTCTGTCATAATAGTACATTCCCGCGGATCCGCTCCATCTTCGAAGCCGTTTTCCAAAATAACAATGAGATAAATAGCAATCCTTTTCAAGCTTCATCACATAGCTGATTTTTTCATTATACAGATGGAATATCTTGCTTTTTTCCTCATAAACAATATTCATTTTCCACGCTTCCTTTACCAAGTTTTTTATTCAATACGAACACTCTTGCCTTCCAATCTACAAATAACAGGAATTTTGATGTTTTCTTTCTTCCCTGAAATCTGATAGATCACTGCCTCATACGGACGTAGCAAACATAGCTCTTCCAACTGTGGTGTATCTGCATAATTGCTCAAGATCACACGGCCCATTCGCATACTGGTGATCACTCTCTCTTTTCATGGAAATTACAGAGGATTAACCATTTTTCATTTTCCAGAGTTCTTGTGTAAATATAGAGATCTTCATCCTCTGGGAGCAGCAGATCATAAATTCCATACGCCATGATTCATGCTCCTTCTCAGCCGGATCAATTTCTGGTAATAGTAAAAAACAGAATCTTCTCTTGACATTGCATCCTCAGCATTGATCTCTGTATAGTTCGGATTGACTTGATACCACGGAGTGCCTGTTGTAAATCCCGCATTTTTCTCTGCATTCCACTGCATAGGAGTTCTGGCATTATCTCTCGCCTTTTTTCGGATTGCACACATAGTCTCCTCTTCGGAAAATCCTGCCCGCAGTCTTTCTTTATAAATATTCTGCGTCTCAATATCCGGAAAGTCCTCGATCGAAGTGAACGGAGCATTGGTCATCCCAAGCTCTTCTCCCTGATAAATATAAGGTGTCCCCTTCATTCCATGAAGAAGAGTTGCCAGCATTTTTGCTGAAAGTTCCCGGTATTCCCTGTCATTGCCCCATCGTGAAACAATGCGCGGTAAATCGTGATTGCTCCAAAAAAGACTGTTCCATCCACACTCTTCCAGCTCATACTGCCATTTGCTGAAAACTGCCTTCAAATCTCTTAAGTCCAATTCCTTTAAATCCCAGCGCTGGCCGCCTTTTTTCTTATCCAACTGAATCTGTTCGAACTGAAAAATCATACTAAGCTCTTTTCGCTCCGGTGCAGTATACAGTCTTGCAATCTCTGGTGTTGCACCCCAGCATTCTCCACTGTCATTGCATCTCTCCGGCCAAATGTATTAGCATTCATTTCCTGCAAATATTCATGAAGCTCGGTCCGTTTTCTTTAATCTTTTCATCCGGAAGCTTTCCGATCAAATCGATCACATCCATCCGAAAACCAGCAATTCCAAGATCTAGCCAGCGATTCATCATTCGATAAATTTCCTGCCTGAGCTTCTCATTTTCCCAGTTCAAATCAGGCTGTTTTTTACTGTAAAAATGTAAATAATACTCGTCTGTCTCTTCGGAATATTCCCATGCGCTTCCACCAAAATTGGATTCCAGATCATTGGGCAGCTGACCATTTTTTCCTTTTCTCCAGATGTAAAAATCCCGGTACGGATTTTCTCTGCTCTTTTTTGCTTCCTGAAACCACTTATGCTCGTCAGAGTATGATTCACAACCAAATCCATCACGATCCGGATGCCTTCTCTGTCACAAATACGGATCAGTTTCTTCATGTCATCCATAGTACCAAATCCCGGATAGATACTTCATAATCTGAAATGTCATATCCATTATCCTCCTGCGGCGATTGGTATACTGGCAGAGCCAGATAACATCCACTCCAAGCCGCTTTAAATAAGAAATTTTCTGGATAATCCCCTGAAGATCACCGATTCCGTCTCCATTACTATCAAAAAACTTTGGGATATATCTGGTATATGACACTTTTCTGCCACCACTTTTTTTTATCATATGTTTTCCCTCTTTTTCTGAAGTACCATCAGTTTTTCTCCACAGCTCACCTCGTTGGCGGAAGTTTTTTTCCACATCATAGTCATCTGCATTGGTAAGAATCATCATCGTTGTTGTCTCGTATCCCTCTTTTCGGATCGCATCCAGATCCATCTTAAGAAGTACATCTCCCGCATGAACATAATCTCCGTCTGCCACACACTTTGTAAATCCTCTGCCTTCCATCTTACGGTATCAATTCCTGCATGGATCAAAAGTTCTCCACCGGATGGTGTGGTCATACAACTGCATGCCCGTATCATAAATACTCAGGATCGTACCGTCACAAGGGGCTACAAGCTCCGCTGCTTCCGGCTCTACAGCAACAGTTGTTCCCAGGATTTCCTCCGCAAATGTGGCATCGGAAATCTCAGATGTCGGAACGACTTTTCCGGAAACAGGACTTCCCAGCGTCTCTTCTGTGACAGCCTCTGCCTGTGAAACCGGAAGCTCTTCTGCCGGAATCACTGCTTCTGCCTGCTCTTTTATTTCTTCCTTTTATCTTTATAAAGGATAAAGGATACCGCAAAGGCAACTCCGACTGCGATCGCCATCTCGATCAGATACTGTACCGGCTGATTCAGGCACAGAAGGATACCAAAAATACCTGTCACTCCGGTTCCTTTTGCTCCAAGGTGTACGATTGATGCATAGAGTGCACCGCATCCTCCACCGATACATCCTGCGATGAACGGTTTGAAAAATCTTAAGTTCACTCCAAAGATTGCCGGCTCTGTAATTCCCATAAATGCACTTAAAGATGATGGAAGTGCCAGCGCTTTGATCTTCTTATCTTTGATTTACTGCAACTGCAAGCGCTGCTGCTCCCTGTGCACGTTTGCCGCACTTGCCAGCGGAAGCCAGTAAGTCACTCCATACTGTGCAAGCTGTCCCAGTCAATCGCTGCATACATCTGATGGATTCCTGTCACTACGTCGGTGCATACAGCCCTCCCATTACGAGACTTCCCAATCCCAGAGGAAGTGTCAGAAGCCACTGGATACAGTTCAGGATCGCATTCTCCGCCCATACAAAGACCGGACCGATAGCTGCCAGTGTCAGATACCCTGTCACAAATACACTTACCAGAGGTGTTACGAACAGATCCAGTACCTCCGGAACAACCTTGTGCAGCTTTTCTCAATCACAGACATCAGCCATACGGCAATGATAATCGGAATGATATGCCCCTGATACCCAACCATATCAATCTGATAGAGTCCAAAGAATACCGACTGCGTTGCTTTCACACCTTCTGTCGCCACAGTATACGCATTCTGCAGCGCCGGGTTAATTGTGATCATTCCGATTACAGCTCCCAGGTATGGATTCGCACCAAACGCTTTGCAGCTGAAAAAGCAATCAGAATCTGTAAAAAGGTATACGCTGTATTACTGAACAGATTTGCAAATACATACAGTGAACTGGTCGTGTCAATATGAATAAAATTATTCGTATTCATAAAATCAAGAGAGTTCATGATTCCCATCAAAAATCCACTTGCCACAATGGCAGGAATGATCGGAACAAAAATATCTCCCAGAAGCTTGATTGCCCGCATAAACCAGTTCTGCTTCTGTACCGCTGCCTCTTTTGCTTCTGCCTTGGAGCTTGCTGTCACTCCTGCAATCTCAATAAACTGATCAAACACCTTGTTGACCGTACCTGTCCCCAGAATAATCTGAAGCTGTCCTGATGCCTCAAACACTCCTTTGACTCCATCTACATTCTCCAGCGCACCTTTGTCTGCCTTCTTGTTGTCTGCAATAACCAGGCGCAGTCTGGTCGCACAATGTGCCGCTGAAATGATGTTCTTGCTCCCACCAACATGATTCAAAATTTCCTGTGCGGTTTTTTTGTAATCCATACCTTCATCCCTTTCTTTTTTCTTTGCAAGACTCACGTTTCATGTAATCGATTTCATATCTTGTAAGATTATAATAGTGAAAAAAAATGCCATTTGTAAAGATGGCATTTTTACTAATTTATATTTTATTTTTTTGTATATTTTGCCAGATTTCTGTTTTACAGCAGTTCATATCCAAGCTTAATCTCTGTCGTGAGTGTCTTTCCTGATTCTACCATATCCAACAGCAATCTGGCGCCTTTTACACCACTTGTCTGATATCCGAAATGCACGGTTCTGATTCCGCCCGTAACCGCTTTCAAAAACTGGTTGTCCCCAAATCCCGTCACCTGAATACTCCTTTGGGGCGAAAGCTGTGCAATTGCTTCGATCACTCCTGCAGCAATGGTATCTGTGGCACAAGATATGATATCGATATCACTCTCTAATCTCAAAAGATCACATGCCTGCTCATATCCGGACTCCATTGTGAAGCTTGCCCGGCGCAGACATCCTTCCTCCAGTTCTCTGCCAACTGCTCTCAGACCATCCCGGAAGCCGTCTTCTCTGGCTGCACCTGCCGCCTTATCCGCTCTTGTCACACCGATATAAGCAATACGTCCGGACATTTCTTTTCCGATCTGTTCTGCCAGTTCTTTTGCAGCCCCATAATCATCATGGTAAATACAGCTGACCTCGTTTGTCTGCTGTCCGATCACGACGATCGGCACTCTGCACTTTTTCAGTTTCCTTGTGCGCACCGGAAAGGACTGTTCCTACCAGAATGATTCCGTCCACCGGATAAGATTCAAACAAATCCATGTATTCCAGCTCTTTGGACGGATCGTTATCTGTGATGGTCAGAAGCATCTGATAGGCTCTTTCTGAAAGTACCTGACCGATTCCCTCTGTAATCCTACTGATCGACTCTGAATTGATCTTTGGAACAATCACTCCGACCAGGCACGCTCGTTTGGTGCGAAGCGTTCTCGCCTGTACAGACGGGCGGTATCCTGTTTCTTCGATCACTGCCCGAATCCTCTCCTTCTTTTCTTCACTTACGTATCCCCCGTTCATATATCTCGACACTGCTGCACTGGATACCTGCGCAAGCTTTGCAATTTCCTTTATCGTCATAAGTTCTGCTCCTGTGGATTTTCTTTTGACTTTATTATAGGAGTCTCCTCTTCTGTTGTAAGTAGAAGAACGCTAAAAAGCAGGGACATATCGCCTGTTACGCAATATGTCCCTGCCCTTTTTATCCACGATTCTTAAAATTCAATCGTTTCTGTCTGCTGCTCGATATTATGCCGTCTCGCATATCCGGTCAGAATCATAGTCAGTGCACCGTCGCCTGTCACATTGCATGCGGTACCAAAGCTGTCCTGCAATGCAAAGATTGTCAGCATCAGTGCTGTTCCTGTGGCATCAAATCCAAGAACTCCCGTGATAAGCCCAAGAGAAGCCATCACCGTTCCGCCTGGAACCCCAGGTGCTCCGATTGCAAACACGCCAAGCAGTGCACAAAATAAGATCATGGTTCCGACTGACGGCAGTTTTCCATATAAAATTTGGGAGACCGTCATCACAAAAAATACTTCTGTCAGGACGGAACCGCAAAGATGAATATTTGCAAACAGAGGGATTCCAAAGCTTACCATATCATCCCTCAGTACCGGCTCCGACTTTCTGGCACATTTTAAAGCCACTGCAAGCGTTGCAGCAGAGGACATCGTTCCCACTGCAGTAATGTATGCCGGACCATAATGCTTTACAACTTTCCACGGATTGTTTCCGGAGTAAATTCCACCCACTGCATATAAAACCGCCATCCAGATAAAGTGCCCCACCATCACGATCAGCACAACCTTGAGAAATACCGGCAGCTGCTTTGTGATCGTTCCCTCGTATGCCAGAGACCAGAATGTAAGTGCAATAAATACCGGAAGGATCGGAATGACAATCTTGGATACGATCATCAGAACGATCTGCTGAAATTCATCCAGCAGACGGATCACGGTATCTGCCTTGGTCCAGGTTGCCGCAAGCCCGATCAAAATAGAAATGCAAGGGCACTCATCACGGACATGATCTGCGGAATCTCCAACTGAAATACAATTTCCGGAAGTTCTTTCAGCCCGTCTACTTCCGAAACAATTGACAAATGCGGAATCAGTCCATATCCTGCTGCCATTGATCCCAGCGCCGCTAAAACGGAGGATACATAAGCAAGAAGAACAGCCACTCCTAATATCCTTGACGCATTTTTCCCGAGCTTCGTGATCGATGGCGCAATAAACCCGATCACAATCAGCGGTACACAGAAATTAATCAGTTCTCCTAATACAAACTTGATCGTGACGATCACATTCATGACCGCTTCATTTGAAATCAGCCCCAGCACAATTCCGATGATCACTCCCAAAAGAAGCTGAAACGGCAGACTTTTTAAAATCTTTTTCATTGTTTTCATCCTTTCCCTCATTCTTTACAATTCCTACTTTTTCAGTATGTTTTAAGTATACTATAAAT
>ENA-OQJH01001381-OQJH01001381.1-human-gut-metagenome-genome-assembly--contig:-NODE-1381-length-10204-cov-8.526347_pt1 | contig 10204 bp, 14 predicted proteins | sample MGYA00242597_ERZ504763 | MGnify/ENA primary metagenome ERZ504763 (study PRJEB26092, sample SAMD00036359) | human gut metagenome | host: Homo sapiens | study: EMG produced TPA metagenomics assembly of... | reverse complement strand
TTTTTATTATTATCAAAAGGATCTACAATATGTAATTCATGTCAATACTATAGTCTACAGGTAAAATAAAATTATAAATACCACAGCTTCCATATCCAGAACTCTCAACAGGTATAAACATATGCTCAAAACAAAAAAAAATCTTAACCATAACTGTCTGTAAAATCTTTAATTTTACAAGTAGTAGAAAGCAACTGACATTTGTCAGAATTATATACTCTTAGCAATCCCACATCCTTATCTGTATTTCCCTTTACATCTGTACAAATATCAGATAATCTATGTATATTAAAGACTGGCTGGAAACCATTGACGATTATCTGAAAATGACCCGACGTGATATTCTTACCAGCAGCGGTCGCATCAGCCATAAACAGGCTATCGAAAAAGCTCATGCGGAATATGATAAATATAAGAATCGACTGGATGATATCCTCTCTCCAGTTGAAAAGGATTTTATTGAAAGTATCGGTATGTTAGAACAAATTACAGACAGTTCAAAAAAGTAGCGATTATGAAGTGGTTGCCCTTGCTGAATTGTGAATATCTCTTGGGTGTTAAAAAGGAAAAATAAGCAGTGATCTGAATTATAACTCACAGACCACTGCTTAAATTTTTATTAAAGCGATACCCTACTCCCCATCTTCACTATTTTCAAATGACAACAGCAACATTTTCCCCATAACTTCCACCTCCTTAAATCCTACTTGCGTAATAATTTAATTATTACATAAGTAAGATTTACAGCCAACTATTTTTCCCAAATTGACATTTCATAAAATACAGAATATACTATTCTTATTACAGGCGTAAGATTTAAGGAGTGATTTACATGAAGAATTTACCACAAATTTCGGAAGCTGAATATGAAGTTATGAAAATCGTATGGAAACATGCTCCAATTAACACCAATGAAATAACAGAAAAATTACTGCAGTCCACAAGCTGGAGTCCTAAAACGATACAAACACTTATTAAACGTCTTGTTACTAAAGGTGTACTCACTTATGAAAAACAAAGTCGTGTTTTCGTTTATACTCCATTAGTAAAAGAAAGTGAATATATTTGTCAAGAAAGTAATTCCTTTCTTAATCGTTATTATGACGGGGATATTACAGCTATGTTATCTGCATACATAGAAAATGACAAACTGACAGAACCAGAAATAGAAACGCTTCGCTCTCTTCTATCCAAGAGAGGAAAAAAAGGAGGCGATTAACATGGCTAATTTCATGATACGCTTTTTATTATGCAATGTATTGATCAGCGGTATCATCGGAATTCTTTTGATAGCCAAATGGGTATTCAGAAACAACTTGTCCAGCCGGATGCAGTATAATATGTGGTTGCTGTTACTCGGACTTTTAGCAGTACCTTTTATGCCCTTCCGTCTAGTTAGTTTCCCGCAAATTTTCTCATGGCTCAGTAGCGTACAAAACTCCACCACTTCTCATGCCGATGTTGGTACAAATAATGTTATGAATACCGATTTATCCGGTACTACAAATTGGATGAATGACTTTGCCATTTCTGTAAACCATGACACATCATCCGTTACCGGGTACATTTTATTGAGTATATGGATTGTGGGAATGCTTGTGATGATGATATTGGTAATCAAATCTTCTCTTCGTTTACGCACTATAAAGAGATCTGCACTTCCCCTTCAAAATCCGAAAGTTCGCAGACTGTATAACAGATGCTTGAATGAGATGAAAATAATAAGGAATATTCCTGTGTACAGTACCGCTTTTTTGAAATCCCCTATTATCGTAGGATTTTTGAAGCCATGTATTTATCTGCCAATTCATTTAATCTCAGATTATCATGAATCTGATATGAGATATATGCTATTGCATGAACTGCAACACTACAGACATAAGGATGCCATTGCCAATTATCTTATGAACTTTGCCGGAGTGCTTTATTGGTTTAACCCCTTTGTCTGGTTTGCACTAAGAGAAATGCGTAATGACAGAGAAATTGCCTGTGACACTTCTGTTCTAAAAATGCTTGAAGAGGACGATTATGAAGATTACGGAAATACGCTGATTAACTTTATAGAAAAGGTCTCCTTTTCTCCTTTTCCTTTTGCCGCCAACCTTAGTGGAAACATGAAACAAATGAAGCGTCGCATTATCAACATTGCCTCTTATGAGAAACCAACGTTTTGCAAGAAATTAAAAGGCATGACTGCTTTTATACTGACCACAGTTCTAATAATGGGACTTACACCTTTTATTTCTACATATGCAGCGGACGAAAGTCGCTACCAATGGAAATCTTCCTCTGAAAATATTTCATATGTAGATTTTTCTAAATACTTTGGAAAATACGAAGGAAGCTTTGTTTTATACGATCTTAGAAATGATGTCTGGAGCATACATGATATAGAACATGCTACGCTACGAGTTGCACCGGATTCCACTTACAAGATATATGATGCTTTATTTGGATTGGAAGAAGGTGTCATTACGCCACAGGATTCTTTTATTGCATGGAATGGAGAAAACTATCCGTTTGAAGCATGGAACGCTGATCAGACCTTGCAGTCTGCTATGGCTTCATCTGTGACTGGTACTTCCAATCAGTGGACGAACAGCTTGGAGCCTCTGACGTTTACAGCTATATTCAAGAAATTGGATATGGTAACGAAAACATGAGTGGTGATTTCTCCTCTTATTGGATGGAATCCTCCTTGGAAATCTCTCCAATAGAACAGGTCGAACTTTTAACCAAGCTGCAGAATAACAGTTTCGGCTTCGCCCCTGAAAATATCAATGCAGTAAAAGATGCCATCCGCCTTTCATCTTCCGATACCGGAACACTCTACGGAAAGACCGGAACCGGCCGTGTGAATGGACAGGATGTAAACGGATGGTTCATCGGTTATATCGAAACTGCAGATAATACATACTTTTTTGCCACCAACATTAGTGCAGACAGCGATGCTACCGGAGGCAACGCAACTGAAATAACCATGTCTATCTTGTCAGACATGAATATCTGGGTATCACAGAAATAACAAAAACGAGTAAAGGTTAACTGTAGAATTAACTTTTACTCGTTTTTTCTTTTTTAATTACTGCTTTTGCAATATTCATAAATATTAAATGGTTCTTCTCTTTTTCAAATAAGATATCAGCTTCTTTAATAATCTTAATAAGTTCTTCTGTCTCTACACCTACTGTTTTTAGTACAAGTAACTTCTTTTCATTCGTTATGAGTAAGAAAAAATCTTTGTATAAAAAGACTCTATCTATTTCTTTAAGTTCACAGATCTTTTTATCTTCTAATTTTATTCCCTGAACATCAATTTCCACTTTGTTATATCTTGATTTATTCCATACAAATTCATGGACATTATTTTCAAATTTTTTTCCCTTAGATTGAAACCAAATAATCCAAATCAATGCAATAATAGAAATCCCCATGTCCACATAAAACATCGGATAACTCTTTACAAAATAGCAGCCGATTGATAACAAAAATAATACTGGTGTCATTATATAAATAATTTTCCTTCTATTATTTTTTGTCTTAAGTAATTGATATGGCATAGCATATTCTAACGAAAGCATATACTCTAATGCTTTTCTATCTTCATCGGTCATAATAGACTTTATAATCATTTTTACACCATCCTTCCATATTGGCATAAATGCCATAATTGGCACAATAGAAATATGTAAAATATGAAGCTACTGATTTTACTGATTTTGGAAATATATTTCATAATTCATCTTGCTCCTTTTTAGTGTCCACGAATATCTATCTCTTTCAGCAAAGAATTCCCATCTCCCCACGAATACACAATGTAATATCCTTTACTCTCTATCTGCTCCGCAAATTGCAATGTACTATGATCGACCACTTCAATCTCTTGTCCTTCTTGGATATCTACAAGATATTCCCACTCATTACTTCTGTACCCTGAATAGTAAGCATCCAATTCTTCCAAAGACAAATCACTTCGAATTAAAATTGCTCCGAAATACTGCATTCCATTTCCGTTACCTGTCAGCTTCCCTGCCCGTGATATTGACTCTATCAATTCCGTTTTCTCTGGCAGTGGTGTTTCACATAATTCCTTTTCCACTTTATAAGCAGTGTGGTTATTTATAAGCGGAATTGAAATCACACCGCCTATTAATACAACTGCTGCCAATATTCCAACTAGTTTTAATTTCTTCATGTGTCCTCCTTCCTTTTCTTACATCTGTAAGATTACCACAAAACACAACTATTATCAAATCATTCTTCTGTTGCTATTCACGAATTCGGTATTGGTAGTCTGGTATATGCATAATTCCGTCATTTAAGATTTCATTCCCCAAATATTGAAAGCTACCATCATCAGCAAACTTTACCGTAAGTTCATGGGTTATGACCGCATCATCACAAATGACCATATCACACACCGCATCCACCGTTAATGTCACTGTTCCATCCTCATTTCTTTGATATCAATAACCTCCGGCAGCGAAGTTCCAAAAAAGTTGGTGCATAGTTAAGGCAGCCTAGTCGTACCCATACGTAAGTCTGATTTTTTTCATCAAATACCGCATATTCCTGAATTTGCTCTGCTGTTACTGGAAGATATTCCATGATCAAACTCTCAAATTCTTCTTTTGGTATTCCATTTGAATAATCCTCGGCATCAAACGCTTTCTGATGTTTCATGGCATACAGATATTCATACATTCCATTATAGTCCAGTTTTTCCATATGGTCAGTATCCCAATTCGAGCATAAAAGATTATTTCCCTGATACCCCAGACCTTGTACGCATCTTTCTGACATTTCCCGTTGTTCCTCAGATAATGGCTTTATTCTTACCAGACAGCTTCCGTCAACAATCTCTGTAACCTCCGGTGGTTCCGGAACACATAATTCATAACAAAACCATCCTTTATCCGTATATTTCCACTCCTTTATCCTTGCATAAGAAATATAGGACAATCCATATGTATCATTGGTGTTCCATGTAGCACACGCACTTATTAAATACATGTCCTTTCCATCAAAAATAAATTTATCTCTGCCAATGCCACCATCTGACTGCAACTCGTAAAGCACTATAAAACCAGCTTTCTCTTCCTGACAGTTTTTAAGAAAATCTTCGACTTTTTTATAATTTTCCATTGCTGCATATGCTTTCATCGTTATAACCGGATACCCTTTTTCTTTTATCCGATCCTGCATTTTATAGATTGTCTTATCATCCAGAACCGTATTAACTGCCTCCCTTTATCTGCCTGAGTATAAATATCAGAAATAAGCTCCAGAATCATTTACACTCATCCTCTGCTTCTTTTCTTTCCGGCTCATCTATTGGAAGGTCATAACCTTTTTCCCACTGTTCTGCAACATCTTCTTTTGCATTCTCGTTTTCTTCCGTAGAATCAACATCTCTACTATCCATCAACTGACTATCTGATGTCATATCTTTCCTTATGCATCCACATAACAGGCAACTGATCAGTACAATGAACCAAATACGCTTTTTCATAAATATTGTCCTTTCCATTCAGTCACATTTCCCATATCTCCTCTGCTGATGATGTTCTCGCATTCTTTTCATAAAAAATTCCTGTACTTACAATCATCACCAATAGAATCACAAAAATGATTCCAAACTTTTTTACAAACCATTTCATATCTTCCATCACTGTCCTCCGTATATATCATTCCATTCATCTTCGGTTAAGCGTGGCGTATGCCATGTAATGTTGTTATTTTCTTCCTCTGAAACAATGTAATTTGATACATACTGGAATCCCCCGTCAGATAATGGTCTGACCGTAACATCATGCATATATACATTTGAATCGCCTGCATACGGATATATCACATGAACGTTGAGCGTTATCGTCCCATCCGAATGTTCTTTATACCCAACCACCTCGGAATACGGATATTCTGGATACTCTATCTCATAAAATCCTCTTGGTTTATATTCGTATGTTTGAGTTTGATAATCGTAAATAGTTTTTTTCTGCAATTTATCACTGTCGATATTAAAATATTCCATAATTACATTTTCAAACTCTGTTTTAGGAATATGATAAACTGCACCTATGCCTAAGTTATCATCTGCTACATATGGAAATTTTTCATTATGCAACTTTGGATACAACAAATCAAACATGTCATAGAAATTCAGTTCTCCAAAATCATCCTCATTCCAATCCACTAAAAACATATTATTTAACTCATATCCTATTGGCAAAAGATATTTTTCATTTAATTCCCGACACTTTGCATCCAATGGCAGTATACGAAATGCTACATGCTCTTCTGCAGAACTTAATGTTAATACATACAATTCTTCTGAAAAATAAGTTCCAGAAAACATCAGATATCCATCATCGGTATATCTCCAATAATCGGTTTGATATTCACCTTCATCCTCACTTTTCATAATCCCATCTTTGTATCCGTAATAGCATCTTTTCACATGAACCACTCCTTTTTCTGTCTGTAAATGGTAGACCGAAAATCCTCCCAGACTGCTCACTTGGAGTATTGTCACTTCTGCTTTTTCTTGTTTTTCCACCGAATCACAAAAATCTATCACATTTTGTATTTGTGTCATATCAACTCGATTTTCACAATCAACTGCCGCATATCCACATTCCCCAAATCTTTCTACAACTTTACGTACTGTTTCCATATCCTTCAGCTTATTTTTTGTTGTGGCTTCCGCATAAATATCTATCGGAATATTTATAAAATTGTCATCCATTCCTTTCTCACTGACAATTTCAATAGGTTCAGAAGATACTGGTTCTTCTGTATTCCCTTTACATCCCGAAATCCCCATCGAAAAACCTATACTAATTACCAGAAAACCACTTTTCAAGAACCTGACTATCTTTTTTGACAACATAACCGCTTCCACCTCTTCCTTTTACGTCTTCTACCATGTTGACGATCATAATAGGACGCTCCATATTCTTGTCCGTTGTAAAAACAGAAAACCATCCCAATTCAGTCCCCGTTGTATCATCTTTTGATGCTTTGATTTCTGCAGTTCCCGTTTTTCCGGCTAATATAATATCCGTTCTATGTGCTGCATAGCCAGTTCCATGAGAATTATTTATGACTTCTTTCGTATCCTCCAAAACAGTTTGCGCCACATCCTTTGTAAATGCTTCTTTAATCCAGACATCAGGCATTGCATCTTCCTTATATGTAAGATATGGTTTTATCATATTTCCTTCATTGCAAAATGCAGAATACATACAAGCCATATGCAAAGGATTCACAAGAATCTGACCTTGTCCATAGCCACTATCAGCCAACTGTACCTCTTTTTCAATTTTTTCTGTATTGGAAAACTGCGATTTTGCCATCTTAATATCAAACGGAAGTACATCATTGAATCCCAGTTTTGTTAATGAACTTTCCATATCGTTTTTCCCAATTTTTAATGCCGCCTTTGCAAAATAAATATTATCCGAATAAATTAAAGCATTTTTTAGAATAACCGGCTCATAAGCATGAAGCGTCGTTACATAATAAGATCCCCATGAGGAATCTTTCTGCCAGCTCAATCCTTCATTCCCATAATCCTCATCTGGATCAATTGCCCCTGTTGTTAATCCAATAGCAGCTATGATAGGCTTAAACGTAGAGCCCGGACACCAGACCTGTCGAAAACGGTTATACATAGGTTTTCTTTCATCTTCATTAAGTGCAGTCCATTTTTCATTTGACATTCCCATAATAAATCATTGTTATCATATGACGGTGTACTGCTTAACGCCAACACTTCTCCTGTATACTGGTTCATAGCAACCGTACAACTCTTATCATCTTTATATTGTTCATATAATTCTTTCTGCAAATCCGAATCTATCGTTAGTTTTATATCTTTTCCATTTTCCACATTCGTGCTTACTACGATTTTTTTCTTATTGCCATTTGAATCAACAATAGAAATAGCACACCCATTCTGTCCCTTTAATTCTTTTTCAAATAACCCTTCCATTCCACTTTTTCCAATCACACTGTTCGATGTATATCCCTCCCCTGCGTGTTCTTCTAAATCTTCTGCTGTAACGTTTTGAACATATCCACTAAATGTGCAGCAGCCTCCCCCAGTGGGTATTCCCTTACAGTGATATCTAAAATTTTCACACCTGGAATCTCTAATAATTTCTCCTGTCTGTCTTTCTCTGCCAATGTTTCCTGATCTGGCTCAATCGACATCAGTTTTAATTCATTCACCTTTGGAACTGTTTTTAATGGTACAAATGAATCATCTTTTACCCATTTTGCTGCTAATTTTTTTCTATATCTTCTGTTTTCATTTCCAATAATTCTGCCAACTGGCTGATAGCATCATTCTTATTCTCTAAATTTCCGGGAACTACGCCTATAGAAGAAGCCACTCCCTCGCCTGCAAGCAACTGACCATTTCGGTCTATAATCTGCCCTCTCTTAGCACTTGTTGTAGACACTTTTACTTTATCTGTGGAATCCAGTTCTGGAAATATCAAAGAATCATTCCATATCAGCTTATATTTGCCTTTTTCCAGTATAAATGATGCCTTATTTTCAAAAGTAACGTTTCCCGCAACAGTATCCATAGATGTTTCATAACAGATCTCTTTTTGTTCTTTATCATAAGATGTGATATGAACTTTCATATTATCTACATCAATTCCCTCATAAATAGCAGAATTACGTTTTACAAAATCTTCCTGACTGATATTCCCAGATATTCCTGCATCAATCATTTCATACATTTGTTCATATTCTCGATTTGAAATATGAGCCATATATGTTTTAAGAACCTTCTCCGGTGATACATCAGGTACACTTTCATACCATACAAAAAAGGCAACCACAGCTGTAATCAAACATAAATTCACGAGCCATATAATGTATATCCTGCTTTTTTCTTTTTTTCGTCATAGCATCTCCTTTTCTTACGGTTGTAAGATTTTATTTTAAAAAAAATTGTTCTTTCCATTTCAAAAGTTATGTCAAAGCAATCATGATTTCTTTTTTCTGTATATAATATTCCCTTATATCTTACATCTGTAAGATTTAAACGTCAAGTCTTTATTTACTTTTTCTAAGCTAATAAAACATCCGGCATGAAGAGTATGTCTGCTTTCCTGCGCAAGCTGATCTTATATGGATATGTGTATGATGTCGATTAACAGTTACCTGCGAAATTATAATACGGAGTTGGGACGTATCAGCTCCAATTTAAACCAGATTGCAAAGACGGTAAACAGCACCGGAAACATTTATCAAGAGGATATAAACGAAGTAAAGGAGTTGATGAATGAGGTATGGCATACACAAAAATCCATGCTATCAAAGCAACCGTTGATAAAGCCATAGAATATATCTGCAACCCGGACAAAACCGATGAACAAATCTATGTTTCGTCTTATGCGTGTGCGTCCGAAACTGCGGCGATTGACTTTAAATATACGCTTGACCATTGCAGGGAAAACAGGACGAAATAAAGTCTACAAAACTAATTCGTGACGCAACTATTACTAAGAACCGTACAAATAATAAAGCGTATGTTGAAGGCATGGTGGACATCATTACCTCTTATGACGCTGCTATTTTGCATAATTATGGACAAGCCAGATGAACCAATTATTGTTCCGGAGCATCATCTTCCAAAGCAGTATTACCTTCTTTTAAAAAAGGTTGAGTTTTACTGTAATCATCATCACTATGGCAAAGCTATGATGATATTTGATGAGGTGCATGAGGATGCTGACCGAAAAATTGCTGAGGCAATTACAGGTTTTCTTTTCAAAACGAAGTTTGGGCGTTCTTTCCATCACATATTAGAAATGCCTTTGTTTGTCAACTCTGCTGTAACTCCTGCAGTACAGTTCGCCGATATATTTGTTGGTATCGTGAGACATCGTCAAAAGGCGGGCAACTTGCCCGCCTTAAATCTTTAAATTATGCTTTGATTTTTCCAGAAAATATTTTACTTACTTTGTTTTTCATAAGTATGAATACAATTTTTACTTCTTTCCGTATCTGCGAAAACTCTTATAAATAAAAGGCAGTAAGGCTATTGCCATCACTGTATACATTACCATTACAAGCGGAATTTGTCGAAATACACAATTCCCAATCTGATAAATAAGTGGGACTTTTACACTTGCCTGTACATTTGTCAAAATTGTTGGTATCAAATTGAAAAGCGTTGTAT
>ENA-OQJH01001379-OQJH01001379.1-human-gut-metagenome-genome-assembly--contig:-NODE-1379-length-10218-cov-1.680805_pt1 | contig 10218 bp, 19 predicted proteins | sample MGYA00242597_ERZ504763 | MGnify/ENA primary metagenome ERZ504763 (study PRJEB26092, sample SAMD00036359) | human gut metagenome | host: Homo sapiens | study: EMG produced TPA metagenomics assembly of... | reverse complement strand
TTTAGTTACTTTTGCGTTCAAATTATGAAATATAACATCATCATATTATGATAAAGATAACATTTCCCGATGGCTCCGTTCGTGAGTATAACGAAGGAGTGAACGGTTTACAGATTGCTGAAAGTATCAGCTCGCGTCTGGCACAGGAAGTGCTTGCATGTGGAGTGAACGGCGAGACTTATGATTTAGGACGTCCTATTAATGAAGATGCTAATTTTGTTCTTTATAAATGGGATGATGAAGAGGGTAAACATGCGTTTTGGCATACAAGTGCACACTTGCTGGCGGAAGCTTTGCAGGAACTTTATCCGGGTATCCAGTTTGGTATCGGACCGGCTATCGAGAACGGATTCTACTATGATGTGGATCCGGGTGAAGCTGTGATTAAAGAAAGCGACCTTCCAGCCATTGAGCTAAAATGTTGGAACTGGCTGCAAAGAAAGAAGAGGTAGTCAGAAAAAGCATCGCAAAGACAGATGCTCTGAAAATGTTTGGCGATCGTGGCGAAACATACAAATGTGAATTGATCTCCGAACTGGAAGACGGACACATTACAACTTATACCCAGGGTGCATTTACTGACCTTTGTCGTGGTCCTCACTTGATGACGACTGCTCCGATCAAGGCTATCAAGTTGACTTCAGTGCTGGTGCTTACTGGCGCGGTCATGAAGATCGTAAGATGCTGACCCGTATTTATGGTATCACGTTCCCGAAGAAAAAAAATGCTGGATGAATATCTGGTATTGCTGGAAGAAGCGAAGAAGCGTGACCACCGTAAGATCGGTAAGGAGATGCAGTTGTTTATGTTCTCCGAAACTGTAGGTAAGGGACTTCCTATGTGGTTGCCGAAAGGTACTGCATTGCGTCTGCGTCTGCAAGAGTTCTTGCGTCGTATTCAGACACGTTACGATTATCAGGAAGTAATCACTCCGCCAATTGGTAATAAATTGCTGTATGTGACTTCAGGTCACTATGCAAAATATGGTAAGGATGCATTCCAGCCTATTCATACTCCGGAAGAGGGTGAAGAGTATTTCTTGAAACCAATGAACTGCCCTCACCACTGTGAGATTTACAAGAACTTCCCACGTTCATATAAGGACCTTCCATTGCGTATTGCAGAATTGGTACGGTTTGTCGTTATGAACAAGTGGTGAGTTACATGGTTTAACTCGTGTACGTAGCTTTACACAGGATGATGCGCATATCTTCTGCCGTCCGGAACAAGTGAAAGATGAATTCCTTCGTGTGATGGATATCATATCTATCGTGTTCCGTTCTATGGATTTCCAGAATTTTGAAGCACAGATATCCTTGCGTGATAAAGTGAACCGTGAAAAGTACATCGGTAGCGATGATAACTGGGAAAAGGCTGAACAGGCTATTATTGAGGCTTGTGCGGAAAAAGGCTTGCCTGCTAAGATTGAGTATGGAGAAGCAGCTTTCTATGGTCCTAAACTTGACTTTATGGTGAAAGACGCTATCGGTCGTCGTTGGCAGCTGGGTACGATCCAGGTTGACTACAACTTGCCGGAACGTTTTTGAACTTGAATATATGGGTTCTGACAATCAGAAGCATCGCCCGGTAATGATTCACCGTGCTCCGTTCGGATCAATGGAACGTTTTTGTTGCCGTACTGATTGAACATACTGCCGGTAAATTCCCATTGTGGCTGACACCGGAACAGGTAGTTATTCTGCCAATCAGTGAGAAGTTCAATGAATATGCAGAGCAGGTGAAGATGTATCTGAAGATACACGAAATCCGTGCGATTGTAGATGATCGTAACGAGAAGATCGGCCGTAAGATCGTGATAATGAGATGAAACGTATTCCTTATATGCTGATTGTCGGCGAAAAAGAAGCAGAAAATGGAGAAGTTTCTGTTCGTAGACAAGGCGAAGGTGACAAAGGAACTATGAAATTTGAAGAATTTGCTAAAATTTTGAACGAAGAAGTTCAGAATATGATAAATAAATGGTAACTTTGCAGCCGTTTCAGAATAAAATATTTAGTATAACAATAAAAAGATCAAACTAGGAAGTAAACGTTTTTAATGAAGAATGACACTCTAAAAGGGCAATACAGAATCAATGAACAGATTCGTGCAAGGAAGTTCGCATAGTAAGCGATGATATTGAACCGAAAGTATATCCAATCTTTCAGGCTCTGAAATGGCTGAAGAGAGAGAATTGGATTTAGTGGAAATTTCTCCTAATGCTCAACCCCCTGTTTGTCGTATTATTGATTATTCTAAATTTCTTTATCAATTAAAGAAACGCCAGAAGGAACAGAAAGCGAAGCAGGTTAAGGTTAATGTGAAGGAAATCCGTTTCGGACCCCAGACAGACGACCATGATTACAACTTTAAGTTGAAGCATGCTAAAGGATTTTTGGAAGATGGCGATAAGGTGAAGGCTTATGTATTCTTTAAAGGTCGCTCCATCCTTTTCAAGGAGCAAGGTGAAGTGCTTTTGCTTCGTTTTGCAAATGACTTGGAAGACTACGCTAAAGTAGATCAAATGCCGATACTGGAAGGTAAGCGCATGACTATTCAGCTTTCTCCGAAAAAGAAAGAAGCTTCTAAAAAGCCGGCAACAGCTGGAACACCGAAACCTGCTGCTCCTGCACAAAAAGCAGAGAAGCCGGAAACGGGCGAAGAATAAGAAAGGATGCGTAACGCGCAGGTATAGTGCGTTGCCATTATATATTTAATAATTTAAAAACAAGTAAGATGCCAAAGATGAAGACTAACTCCGGTTCTAAAAAAAAGGTTTACCCTTACCGGAACAGGTAAAATCAAAAGAAAGCACGCTTTTCACAGTCACATTTTGACTAAGAAAACTAAGAAGAGAAAAAGAAATCTGTGCTACTCTACAACTGTTGATACAACAAATGTAAGCCAGGTTAAGGAACTCTTAGCAATGAAGTAATCAAAAGCGTACAAAGTATTATTAAAGTATTAACCGAATGCTTTAGCCTGAAGTTCGTTGCGTGAAGTAACGGCGCTAACATTCAAAAAAAGTAAAACTATGCCAAGATCAGTAAATCATGTTGCTTCAAAAGCAAGAAGAAAGAAAATTTTGAAATTAACCAGAGGTTACTTTGGTGCAAGAAAGAATGTATGGACCGTAGCTAAAAACACTTGGGAAAAGGGTTTGACTTACGCGTTCCGTGACCGTAGAAATAAGAAAAGAAACTTCCGCGCTCTTTGGATACAACGTATCAACGCTGCTGCACGTCTTGAAGGAATGTCTTATTCTAAATTGATGGGCGGTCTGCACAAAGCCGGTATTGAAATAAACCGTAAGGTTTTGGCTGATTTAGCTATGAATCACCCGGAAGCTTTCAAAGCTGTAGTTGCAAAAGCAAAAGCTGCTTAAGCATCAATAGTTTACGAGTTACAAAGTGTCAGTTACTAAGCTAGTAACTGGCACTTTTCTTTTGTTAGGCAGATGAAAGGGAATAAAAAAATGTTAGTTGGCAAACAAAATCCTTTTTTTTCTTGTTAGTTTCATGTATTCTTATTACATTTGTGATACTAAAATATTAGCCGTATCGACTGGATCGGGAAACTCTTCAAATTAATCTGATGCACCGAGAAAGCTTCGTTCTTCAATGGCGGGCCACATCCTTCGGGACAGCTTTAAGCCGGTGGATTACAAAGAGGGCGAGCGCTCAAATCTTGTTCTATCAGAGTTTCATCACATCGTCGATGCGGCTTTTTATATACTCTTCTATGATATTTTATTTCTCAGGTACAGGTAACTCTAAATGGATTGCTAATCAGCTTTCTAAAGAACAACAGGAAGATTTGTTTTTATCCCGGACGCATGGAAGAATGACACATGGGAGTTCTCTTTGCGGGAGATGAGAAGATCGGTTTTGTCTTTCCGGTCTATTCGTGGGCGCCTCCCGTGATTGTACAGGAGTTTATTCGGAAGCTGGTTCTGAAGGGGTATCAGCAGCAATATCTGTTCTTTGTGTGTTCGTGTGGAGACGATACGGGGCTGACCCGGCAGGTGATGGAAAAGGCATTGGCTGCGAGGGGATGGAGATGTAATGCAGCTTTTCTGTAATTATGCCCAATAACTATGTGTTGTTCCTCGGATTTGATGTGGATAGCAAGGAACTGGAAAAGAAAAAACTGGCAGAAGCGGTTCCGGCTCTTGAAAAAGTCAGTAGACTGATAACCGGGAGAGAAACTGTCTTTGCATGCAAGGAGGGGAGTTTGCCTTTTATCAAGACGAGGATCATCAATCCGTTATTTGTTCGTTATCAGATGTCTCCCAAACCTTTCCATGCAACGAGTGAGTGCATCGGGTGCAAGCGCTGTGAAAAAAGTTGTCCGGTAGGGAATATAACGATGAAGGAAAGAAGACCGGTTTGGGGAAAGAATTGCACCGCCTGCCTGGCATGTTATCATGTGTGCCCTCAGCATGCGGTGCAATATGGTAAAAAGACAAAAGGCAAGGGGCATTATTTTAACCCCGACTCAGCTTATTGATCTTTTATTTTAATACAGCAGTTGGATAAGTCTTCGATTATGGCAAGGCTTTCTACTCTGACACCTTTCTCTTCCAGTATTTTACGTCCATTTTGGAAGGCTTTTTCGATAATGAACCCCATGCCTACCAATTTGCTCCGGATTGCTCTATGAGGTCGAGAATGCCTAATGCGGCATTTCCGTAGGCAAGGAATCATACAACAAAAAGAACATTGTCATTTGGAGTCAGAAAATCGGCACTGATCACTACTTCATAATCACGGTCTTTGGTGAACGAGTGTACGGTAGTGCTTAGTGCGTTCTGAATGGTTTTGGGTGATTTCTTTTTGGCGAATACAACCGGTAAGTCCATGAGATAGCCCGTCATGATGGCAGGAGCGATACCGCTTGCTTCTATAGTCATGATCTTGTTTACGTTTGTGGCTGCAAAGCGGCGGACAAATTCTACTCCGATGGATTTCATCAGGACAGGATCCATCTGGTGATTGATAAAACCATCTACTTAAGGTATGCCCTTCCTTCGTAAGCATTTTCCGTCCTGCAGAATTCTTTTTTTTAGTAATTGCATTATAATCTGATAATTAAATAATGTGCTAATATGCCATTTGTTACTGATATCATACAGTATTGGGTTGGCATATTAGCACATCGGGCATTTGAATATTTATTTGTTGTCTCTTAAGTCCTTCACTCTGACGGCTTTTCCCTCGCTCTGCGGGAGAGACCCTTTCTTTACTAGTTTTACTTTCGGGGTAACCAGTATTTCATCTTTTAATTGACGGATAATATCTCTGCGGACCTTTTTCCAGTTCGATATAGTTGTCTGTAGAAAGATCGCTTAATTCCACTTCGACGATCATCTCATCCTGATTGTTGACTGTCTCCAGCGTAATCAGATAATTGCTGCCTAATTCGGGGAACTGAACCAGAATCTTTTCGACTTGCATGGGGAAGATGTTGACTCCCTTGATGATAAACATATCGTCGCTGCGTCCCTTGATCCGGTCGATGCGGAGATGGGTGCGGCCGCACGGACATTTTCCGGGTAGTATACGGGTAAGGTCGCGGGTGCGGTAGCGGATAAGCGGCATCATTTCACGATCAAGTGTAGTGAGTACCAATTCACCGATTTCTCCTTCGGGAACGGGTTCTCCTGTTTCAGGATCGATGATTTCTACCAGATAGCAATCTTCCAGAAGTGCATTCCGTTCTGCTCCTGGCATTCGAAGGCAACACCGGGGCCGTTCATTTCCGTCATACCGAAACTATTATATGCTTTCACATTGAGCATCCGTTCTATTTTACGGCGCTGTTCGTCAGTATGCGGTTCGGCGCCGATCACCAAGGTTTTCAGGGTTGTTTCTCTCGGGTCGATACCTTCTTCCTGAAATACTTCGGCAAGACGGATAGCGTAGCTTGGGATGGCGTGTAAGGCGGTAGTCTTAAAGTCACTGATGAATTTAATTTGCCGTTTACTGTTTCCGGCTGCGGCAGGTACGGTAAGGCAGCCAAGCGTTCTGCACCATATTGGAAACCTAATCCACCTGTAAACATTCCATATCCGGAGCTGTTCTGGAAGACATCTGTCTTGCGGATCCCCACCATGTAAAGGCAACGGGCTACCAGATTTGCCCATGAGTCGAGGTCATGTTGTGAATGTACGATGACTGTAGGGTTTCCTGTAGTTCCACTGGAAGAGTGGATACGTACACCGTCTCTTTTCATGTCGCCGGCCACTAGCCGAAGGGATAGTTGGCACGCATGTCCGATTTAGTGGTGAAAGGAATTTTGCGGATGTCGTCCAGTGATTGGATACTATCTCCGGTGATGCCGTTTTTGCTGAAAACCTCTTTGTAATAAGGTGAGTTTGCGGCTATGTTAATCGTTTTTTTGAGTCGCTGAAGTTGCAGTTCCTGCAACTTCTCGCGACTCATGATTTCAATTTCTTCTTCCCAGTATTGTGTACTCATGATTGTGATAGTTATTGCATTAGCTTTTCCGCAATTTCCTTGCCGGCAGCCAGTGCTTTAAGATTCATTTCGACAATAGCTTCTCCTTTGCGCAGGAAGATTTCGCGGATACTGTCTTGTACTTTCTCGTAATCGATGCCGAGGAATGGAATGGTTGCGCCCAGCAAAACGATATTGGCAACTCGTGCAGAACCTACTTCTTTGGCTACTTTATCCACGTTCAGTACGATCTTATGCGGCAATTTGTTGATTTCAGCCATTACTTTGTCTTCTTCCGGATAATTGGGGATGTTGACAAACGGAGTTTCGTTGGTTACCAGCCATCCTTCCGGACTGAGATAGGGGAGATAGCGCAGACCTTCCATCGGTTCGAGCGAAATGATAAGGTCGCATTTGCCGGATGGTATCAGATCCGAAGCAATCGGTTTGTCGCTGATGCGGAGGTTGGACTGAACGTCTCCGCCACGCTGGCTCATTCCGTGTACTTCTGCTTGCTTCATGTAAAGTCCTTCTTTCAAAGCAGCTTTACCAATAACTGTAGCGATGGACAAAATACCCTGTCCACCTACTCCTGATAATATAATGTCTTTTTTCATGGCTTACTTACTTCTTTTTTTGCGTGCTAATGTTTGAATACACTCTCTGCGCGGGATGATAACGGATACGCCATTGTATTCGATTTCTTCGCGTATGATCTGTCTCATTTCCTCGTGGTTCTTCTTCAATGGAACAACGACACGGATATGAGCAGGGGCGACTCCTAAACCGATACAGATGGATTCAATACGTCCTGTGCCCGCAGAGTCCTGACCACCGGTCATTGCTGTTGTCTCATTGTCTGAAATGACAATAACGACATTGGCATTTTCGTTGACGCAATCCAGCAAACCTGTCATTCCGGAGTGAGTAAATGTAGAGTCACCGATTACAGCTACGGACGGATGAAGGCCTCCGTCGGCCGCACCTTTCGCCATTGTGATGGAAGCTCCCATGTCTACGCATGAATTGATGGCGTTGAACGGAGCGTTGGCTCCCAGCGTATAGCAACCGATGTCGCTGAATACTTTATGGGAAGGATATTCTTCTTTGAGTACTTCTGTCAGTGTGACGTACATATCACGGTGTCCGCATCCTTCACACAGTGCGGGAGGACGCATTTCGACTACAGAAGGGACGCCGAATTCCGATTTGTTTTCTTTGCCGACGCGCGTGCTACAGAGTCTGGATTTAATTCTCCGTCTTGTGACAGTGTGCCGTCCAGACGTCCTTTTACTTTGATACCAATGCCCAGATAGCCTTTCAGATGTTTTTCAACGAATGGCTGTCCGTCTTCCAGTACCAGAATCTCGTCGCAGGATTCAACCAATTGCAGCAATTGCTTTTTAGGCAATGGATACTGGCCGATCTTAAGTACCGGGTATTCACAACCTTCCGGATAGTTTTCCATCAGATAATTGTAGCCGATACCGCAAGCGACGATTCCCAGTTTTTTGTTAGGGCCGTCTATGTATTTGTTGTAAGGAGATTCCTCGGAAGCTTTGATGAATTCGTCCTGGCGGGCAAGCAATACTTTGTAGCGTTTGCGGGCATTTCCCGGCAACAGGATAAACTGACGGGGATCTTCACTGAATGAAATGCTGTTCTGTGGCTTCTGCTCTTTGCGCTCTACTCCGGAACGGGAGTGTGCGAGGCGGGTGACCATACGCATTAAGATCGGTTCGCCTGTTTTCTCAGAGAATTCGAATCCGTTGTATACCATGTCGTATGCTTCCTGTTGGTTGCTGGCTCGTACATCGGTATCAGGGAGAAGTCTCCGTAGAAGCGGCTGTCCTGTTCATTCTGTGAAGAGTGCATGCTGGGGTCGTCTGCCGCTATCACAATCAGTCCTCCCTTCACACCCGTGATGCAGAATTGACGAAACAGTCTGCAGCCACATTCATGCCTACATGCTTCATGCACACTAAGGCGCGTTTGCCTACAAATGACATACCCAGTGCGGCTTCCATGGCAGTTTTTTCGTTGGCACACCAACGATTATGTATGTTCTGCTCAGTGGTTATAGGCGCCATTTGGATATATTCAGTAATCTCAGTTGAAGGAGTACCGGGGTAGCATATACACCTGAAAGTCCGGCATCCAGTGCAGCTTGTGCAATGGCTTCATCGCCAAGTAAGAGTTGCTTGCTCATATATTTCCTTTATTAGTGTTGATCACAGTTTGTTATTATATCGGGCAAAGATAGCCTTTTTGGCTCGTTTTATCACAAAATTACTTGAAAATCTTTCTTTCATTAAGTGCTTTCCAATATTTTCTTGCATTTGCCATGTGGTCGGCATAATTGGATGCGAAATTGTGAGTACCTGAAAAATCTTCTTTCGCACACATGTAAATGTAATTGTGTTTCGTGTAGTTTAATACACTGTCCAAGCCCTTTTTAGAGGGGATGCGGATAGGTCCCGGAGGTAAACCACTGTTGATATAAGTGTTGTAGGGCGAGTTGACTTTCAGATGCTCATTGGTGATGCGTCGCAGCCCGAAATCCTGTAAAGCGAACTTGATGGTAGGGTCTGCCTGCAGGGGCATACCTGTGTGCAGGCGGTTGATGTATAGTCCGGCTACCATCGGCTTTTCTTCGTTGTTGTTGGTTTCTTCTTCAACAATGGAGGCGAGGGTGCAGACTTCTTCCGGTGTCATGCCGATAGCGGTTGCCTGGGCAAGACGTTCGTCATTCCAGAATCGTTTGTGTTCTGTCTGCATACGTTTGAAGAAGTCGTCGACACTCATATCCCAATATACCTGATAGGTCTCGGGGATGAAAAGACAGGGCATGGTGACCGGCGTATACCCCATTTCGGTCTGAAAAGCGGAATCGAATAGTTGGCGGGCTATCTCGGCGGAGTCGATCATCAGTTGCTTGCCGATGCTTCGCGCCAGCCGGTCTAGTGTCCGTATGCTTCCGATAGTGAGATTCATCGGTTCCTGATAACCTCTGAAGAAGCGGCTGAATACATGGTATACGTTTTCGTTGGGGCGGATGGCATAACGTCCGGTATGTATATTCTGGTCGAATTTTCTATATTTCGCCATCCATTGAAATCCGGTGAATTTGTTGACATGACCGGTTTGTCTGATCTTATTGTAGATTGAATCTGCCGTGTCATCCCGGTCTACATATACATAGACGGTTTTGGAGGGATGAAACTGAGGAGCAAAGAGATAATAATAGACTGTTCCTCCGGCAATGGCGCAAAGAAGGAGAGCTCCGGTCAGAACGGATAATAAGATATTTCTTGTTTTCTTTTTCATCTTGTGACGTAACTTTAAAAATTGCGTCAAAGATAGGAAGATTTTGGATAGGAGCGATTCCTTTCAACGGTGAATAGTTGAAATTCGGCTGATTTTGTCAACTATTAGCGTGGCCACTGGTAATAATCGGCATTGGCTTCTACTGCATTTTCTAATTCATCGGGCAGGGGAGAGAAGAAGTCCATATGGGTAAGTTTCTCGATGCTGTCAATTGATACCGCATAGGTGGAAAGGGGCTCTACCGCCTGTCTGTTGTTGAATAAGAACCCGATGCCACGAGCCGGTTTGACAAAAGGAGAGAGGATTACTTTGAAGAATCGTTCGGGCACTGCCACCTTATTTTTTCCGATGGTCTTGGACGGCTTGTCGATTGATAGGACGCATATGATGATGATGGCACTATCGCTACCGCCCAGTCTCCTTATTTTTTCTT
>ENA-OQJH01001378-OQJH01001378.1-human-gut-metagenome-genome-assembly--contig:-NODE-1378-length-10219-cov-2.035771_pt1 | contig 10219 bp, 10 predicted proteins | sample MGYA00242597_ERZ504763 | MGnify/ENA primary metagenome ERZ504763 (study PRJEB26092, sample SAMD00036359) | human gut metagenome | host: Homo sapiens | study: EMG produced TPA metagenomics assembly of... | reverse complement strand
CACACACACACAATGAACACGATCATGCCACGGAGGACATAATCACGAGGCAGAGGGTTCCGATCATTCTCATGAAGGCGAATGTAGCGGAGAACACAACCATGAAGCGGCCGATGGACATAACGAGTCTGCCGAAGCGCACAGTGATGAAATCATCCTTCCGAAGGCAAAAGCTGAAGCAGCCGGTGTCAAGGTGAGCGTTATCGAACCTGCACCTTTCCAGCAAGTGATTAAAACCAGCGGACAGGTGCTGGCTGCCCAAGGTGATGAATCGGTTGCCGTAGCTACAGTGGCCGGCGTTGTATCTTTCCGTGGAAAAGTAACGGAAGGAATGAGCGTCGGCAGCGGCACGCCGCTAGTCACGATTTCTTCAAAAAATATCGCCGACGGTGATCCGGTACAACGTGCCCGCATTGCCTACGAGGTATCTAAGAAGGAGTACGAACGTATGAAAGAGCTTGTTAAAAACAAGATTGTATCTGACAAGGATTTTGCACAGGCAGAGCAAAGTTATGAAAATGCCCGCCTTAGTTACGAAGCCCTTTCCAAGAATCATTCGGCTATCGGCCAAAGTATTACAGCTCCTATTGCAGGATATGTGAAAAGCATTCTTGTGAAAGAAGGCGACTACGTGACCATCGGACAACCGCTGGTGAGCGTGACGCAGAATCGTCGTCTTTTCCTCCGTGCCGAAGTGTCGGAAAAGTATTATCCATACCTCCGTACAATCAGTTCCGCCAATTTCCAGACTCCTTATAATAATCAGGTTTACGAGCTGAAAGCATTGAACGGCAAACTTCTCTCTTTTGGAAAAGCTGCCGGAGACAACTCTTTTTATGTGCCTGTCACTTTTGAGTTCGACAACAAAGGAGAAGTGATCCCCGGATCATTCGTGGAGGTATTCTTGCTTTCTTCAACGATGGAAAACGTACTGTCTCTCCCACGCACGGCACTGACAGAGGAACAAGGAATCTTCTTTATCTACCTGCAACTGGACGAAGAGGGTTATAAAAAACAGGAAGTAACGATAGGAGCCGACAACGGTAAAAGTGTTCAGATCCTGACCGGAGTGAAGGCTGGCGACCGTGTAGTGACCGAAGGTGCTTATCAGGTTCGACTGGCAAGCGCAAGCAATGCCATCCCGGCACATAGTCACGAACATTGATTAAATGAAGAATTAGAAATGAAGAATGAAGAATTTGGCTGCGCAATAATTGGTATATGTTTATTGCACGTGCTGCATAGTCATTCTTAATTCTTCATTTCTAATTCTTCATTTCTAATTCTTCATTCTTAATTCTTAATTCTTAAAGAAATGCTTAACAAAATTATACATTACTCCCTACACAACCGGTTGGTTGTAGTCTGCGCGGCCATCCTCCTGCTAATTGCGGGAACGTATACCGCCATGCATACGGAAGTAGACGTATTCCCCGACCTGAACGCACCTACGGTAGTCATCATGACCGAGGCCAACGGTATGGCTGCGGAAGAAGTTGAACAGCTCGTCACTTTTCCTGTTGAAACTGCCGTAAACGGAGCTACGGGTGTACGCCGTGTCCGCTCTTCTTCTACCAACGGATTTTCCGTTGTCTGGGTAGAATTTGATTGGGGAACCGATATTTATCTCGCTCGCCAGATTGTTAGCGAGAAGTTAGCAGTGGTCAGTGAATCACTGCCGGTCAACGTTGGTAAACCGACACTCGGCCACAATCTTCCATCTTGGGCGAAATGCTCATCGTCGGTCTGACTGCGACTCCACTTCGATGCTCGATCTTCGTACGATTGCGGACTGGACTATCCGTCCCCGTCTATTGTCTACCGGAGGAGTGGCACAGGTTGCCGTGCTCGGAGGAGATATCAAAGAATATCAGATTCAGCTGGATCCCGAACGGATGCGTCATTACGGCATTTCAATGGGAGAAGTGATGGCTGTGACACAGGATATGAACCTGAACGCAAACGGAGGTGTGCTCTATGAATTTGGAAATGAATATATTGTACGCGGTGTACTTTCTACTTCTAAAACAGAACAACTTGGCAAAGCGGTAGTAAAGACAGTGAACAACTTCCCTGTCACGCTGGAAGATATTGCGGACGTAACCATCGGACCGAAAGCCCCGAAACTGGGAACTGCTTCAGAGCGTGGAAAATCTGCCGTACTGATGACTATTACCAAACAGCCGGCTACCAGTACGCTGGAACTGACGGATAAATTGGAAGCATCTTTGAAAGACCTGCAAAAGAACCTGCCACCGGACGTAAAAGTTTCAACAGACATATTCCGTCAAAGCCGTTTTATCGAAAGTTCCATCGGCAATGTGAAGAAATCACTCTTTGAAGGAGGTATTTTTGTAGTAATCGTACTCTTCCTGTTCCTGGCAAATGTGCGCACTACATTGATTTCATTGGTAACACTGCCTCTTTCTCTGCTTGTTTCGATTCTGACGCTGCATTACATGGGACTGACAATCAACACCATGAGTTTAGGAGGTATGGCGATAGCATCGGCTCATTGGTAGACGACGCCATCGTCGATGTGGAAAACGTGTATAAACGACTGCGGGAGAACCGTCAGAAAGCAAAAGCGGAAAGGTTAAGTACACTCGAGGTGGTATTCAATGCTTCGAAAGAAGTGCGGATGCCTATACTTAATTCTACGCTGATTATCGTTGTCAGCTTTGTACCGTTGTTCTTCCTTAGCGGAATGGAAGGCAGAATGTTGGTTCCGCTGGGCGTTGCCTTTATCGTGGCATTGTTCGCGTCGACAGTAGTTGCTCTGACGCTGACTCCGGTGCTCTGTTCTTATCTATTAGGAAGCAATAAGACAAACAAGGAACTGAAAGAAGCTCCCCTTGCCCGTTGGATGAAAGGGATTTATGAAAAGGCACTGACTTGGGTGCTGGCACACAAACGAGTGACACTTGGAAGTACAATCGCACTCTTTGTGGTTGCGCTCGGAGTGTTCTTTACACTCGGACGCAGTTTCCTTCCTTCCTTTAATGAAGGATCGTTCACCATCAATATTAGTTCTCTACCGGGTATTTCACTGGAAGAAAGCAATAAAATGGGACATCGGGCAGAAGAGTTATTGATGACGATTCCCGAAATACAAACCGTAGCCCGGAAAACGGGACGCGCCGAACTGGACGAACATGCATTAGGGGTAAACGTTTCTGAAATAGAAGCTCCGTTTGAACTGAAAGATCGTTCGCGCAGTGACTGGTAGCTGATGTACGTGAAAAGTTGGGTACTATCACCGGGGCAAATATAGAAATCGGACAACCAATCAGCCACCGTATCGACGCTATGTTATCGGGTACGAAAGCGAATATCGCTATCAAGCTATTCGGAGACGATCTGAATAAAATGTTCTCACTCGGTAATCAAATTAAAGGAGCTATCAGTGATATTCCCGGTGTTGCCGACCTGAACGTGGAACAACAGATTGAGCGTCCGCAGCTGAAAATACAGCCTAAACGGGAAATGCTGGCTAAGTTCGGTATTACTCTGCCGGAGTTCTCGGAATATGTGAACGTAGCTTTGGCTGGAAAAGTGATCTCGCAGGTTTATGAGCAAGGCAAGAGTTTCGATCTGATCGTGAAAGTGAAGGATGATGCCCGGGATGAAATAGAAAAAATCCGCAACTTGATGGTAGACACGAATGACGGTCGCAAAGTTCCTTTGAGCTATGTAGCAGAAGTGGTATCGGCCATGGGACCAAATACGATCAACCGCGAGAATGTAAAACGTAAAATTGTGATTTCTGCCAATGTGGCCGACCGCGATTTGCGTAGTGTTGTAAATGATATTCAGAAACGCATCGACACATCGGTGCAACTGCCCGAAGGCTATCACATCGAGTATGGCGGACAGTTTGAAAGTGAACAGGCTGCCAGCCGGACACTGGCGCTGACTTCATTTATCAGCATTGTAGTAATCTTCTTGTTATTGTATAATGAGTTCCGCAGCGTGAAAGAGTCGGGCGTCATCTTGCTGAATCTTCCGCTGGCACTGATCGGTGGTGTATTTGCTTTGGTGATTACAACAGGAGAAGTCAGTATTCCGGCTATCATCGGTTTCATTTCCTTGTTCGGTATTGCAACGCGTAACGGTATGTTGCTCATCAGCCACTACAATCATCTGCAAAAGGAAGAAGGTTTGAATGTGTATGATAGTGTGATCCGAGGTTCTCTCGACCGTCTGAATCCGATTTTGATGACGGCATTGTCTTCTGCACTGGCACTGATTCCATTGGCACTCGGCGGCGACTTGCCCGGTAACGAAATTCAAAGTCCGATGGCAAAAGTGATTTTAGGAGGGTTATTAACGTCTACTTTTTTGAACGGTTTTATCGTTCCGATTGTTTATCTGATGATGCATCGGAAAAAGGCCCAGGAAAGCCTGTAGCGGGTGATGTTTTTCCTCGGTGAGGAAACCATCGTTCCCCGGTGAGGAACCAAGTGTTTCTCGGTGAGAAACGGGTCGTCCCTCGGTGCCAAACAAATAGATGCCTTATCATAAAGTATCTATCAACAATAGCTTGTAATAAATAAAGAAATTAGAAATGAAACAAATCATGACCATAAGCGCTGCACTTCTTTTCTTAACCATAGGCGAAGTGCAAGCCCAAAACGGAATTGAACAGGTATTGAAGAATATCGAAACGAACAATAAGGAGTTGCAGGCAAACGAGCAACTGATTACTTCGCAGAAGCTGGAAGCTAAAACGGATAATAACCTGCCTGATCCTACTCTTTCTTACGCACATCTATGGGGAGCGAAAGATAAAAGCGAAACAATCGGCGAACTGGTTGTTTCACAAAGCTTTGATTTCCCTAGTTTATATGCTACACGCAACAAGTTGAATCGTCTGAAAGCCGGAGCTTTTGACAGTCAGTCGGATGTTTTCCGTCAAGAGAAGCTGTTACAGGCGAAAGAACTTTGCCTGGATATCATCATGCTTCGTCAGCAAAAGCATATTCTGGAAGAACGCCTCCGCAATGCGGAAGAACTTGCAAAGATGTATGCCAAGCGTCTTCAAACAGGAGATGCGAATGCTCTCGAAACCAACAAAATCAATCTGGAACTGTTGAATGTCAGAACAGAAGCGTCTCTGAACGAAACAGCACTCCGCAACAAACAGCAGGAGCTGAATACGCTGAATGGTAATATTCCGGTAGTTTTTGAGGAAAACCAATATCCGGCTATACCTTTCCCTACTGATTATCAAATATTGAAGTCGGAAGTCATGGCAACGGACCGTACTCTTATGGCACTCGGCAACGAAAGTCTTGTTGCCCGCAAACAGATTGCTGTCAATAAATCACAATGGCTACCCAAACTGGAACTCGGCTACCGCCGGAACACAGAAACAGGCGTACCTTTCAACGGTGTAGTGGTAGGTTTCTCTTTCCCGCTTTTCGAAAACCGGAATAAGGTAAAAATCGCTAAAGCACAGGCTCTTAACATTGACTTGCAAAAGGATAATGCTACCCTGCAAGTGGAGTCCGAATTGGCACAGCTTTACCGGGAAGCGAAAACACTGCATGCTTCGATGGAAGAATACAGCAAGACTTCCAGTCGCAACAAGATCTGTCACTGCTGAAACAGGCTCTGACAGGTGGACAGATTAGTATGATTGAATATTTCGTTGAAGTTTCTGTCATCTATCAAAGCCATCAAAATTATCTGCAACTGGAAAATCAGTACCAGAAAGCAATGGCACGGATTTACAAGAGTAAACTATAAATAGTACATAAAATCCTTTAGACATGGATTACGCCGAACATACTAATTTCTATTTTAAGTGATGTAAGTATGTTTATATAATAATTTCAGGTCAACGGATTACACAGATTTCACGGATTACGCTGTTACTTTATGACAATCATATTTCTAAAAGCCGTGAAATCCGTGAACCCGTGCTGAATATATCTCCCCTCTCCCTCTCATTTTCTTCAAGTTCCAACTAAATATTTCAAAATAATATGTTACATTTGCAACGAACATAAAATACAGATTATGAGACCTAAACAATTCTATCTATTCATGTTATGTTGCATCCTTACACTATTCAGTGGATGTAAAGAGGATGAAGAAAATCCACTTCGTTTTTACAACAGTGAATATGAAGTGCCCATGGGTGGCAGACGTTACCTTGGACTGGAAAGCGGAAATGGTGATTACTCACTTGAAGTTAAAGACACACGCATCGCAAGCGCAGGAACCGAAACCGGCTGGACCGGAGTACCTGCCGGACGTATGATTTATGTTACCGGTATTCTCACCGGGCAAACTTATCTGACAGTAACGGACAACGCCACACAAGAAACCTGCACCCTGCCAATCAAGGTTGTCGACAATTACGAGGATATAAAGTTGCTCCGCAGCTACTTGTCTAACTTACCCAACGGAGACGCAAATCTTCTGCCCGGCATTTCCGACATTTTTCTAATTAACAATCACGCACGGGATGCTTATTTTTTCAAACAGGGAGAACAAACAGCTTTTTCATCCGGACTAACCTTAATAACTCGAGGAAGTTACAAACTGGAAAAAGAAGAAGGAAATAATGAGAAAGCTATACTGACTCTCACTTTTTCGGAAGATGCAGCAACGCCTATTTCCAATCATAAATTCATCTTGTGGGGAAATGCATACGTATTTCACCGCTTGGATAAAAGCTTGAATCTGAATTGGAATACTCCACCCATCGGAGAAACGCGGACATCACCTGCACCACCTCCTTCCTACACGCTGGAAGAAATCGCTGGAGGTGAACCAGGCACAGGCAAACAAATTAGTTTTACCCTTTCCGAACAGGAAATACCTGCCGGAATACTGCCTTAATCAGCAGGGTCTTCTTTAATCAACTGTACTTTCCGATAATATGCGTATATTTTCCGGCAAGTATCCGCTACGAATACGCCATTCTTGCGGATAAAGATTATTGGCACGATTACCGATGTTCTTCACAAATCCGAGAGGAATATGCCGGTACGTAAGCAAAACATATCCACGAGGGGCTGTTACCGGCAAGGTAATGGCCTCTTTTCGTAAATAAGTGATAGCCTGTTTATAACTTATTTCTTCCGTAGCGAAAGCTTCCCGGCATAAAAGTGAACTACACATCGCCAATGCATGGTCAGGTATCAAATCCTTCCTTTCACTTCTCCTATCTCCACTCCTGCCGATACGATTTTCAGGCATTGTTTCATTGCCATTAATTCATCAGCATAATGCTTTGAAAAAGCCCGAATACTTGTTCCTTCTGCCGACAATATATACTTGTCCGAATTTTCATCATTCAGCCAGCTTTTTGCAATATTCAGCTGTTCTTTCGAAACAGGAGAAGATGCTGCTCCTCCTTTCTTATCTTTCTTTTTAGAAGTCTTCTCCTTGGCGAAAGAAGATACCGGAATCTCGTCTCCTGTCTCCGGCTTCCGAAAAGCTACCAGGAAAAAGCCTTCGCCTTTCGTCTTATGAGGGAAAAATGATAGACAGGAATAGAAGATTTAGAACCATCACAATTATCCGGTAAAAGATCTCCTGTTATATTCCAGTTTTCCTGTACCTGCACAGTTAACGGTTCGGCTCCATACTCTTGTTGAATCCAACGTGCATTCTCTTCGTCCTCTTTTATATTAAATGTACACGTACTATATATAAGAATTCCCCCAGGCTTCAACGTATCCCAAATATCTCCAATAATCCGCCGTTGCCGCTGCCAACAGATTTCTACATTCTCGGGACTCCACTCTTCTACAGCAACAGGTCTTTACGGAACATACCTTCACCGGAGCAGGGAACATCTGTAAGAATCACGTCAAAGAAAGACGGCAAAGCCGCAAAATCTGCCGGATCATTATTGGTTACTACCACATCCGGATGTCCCCACTTCGTTAAATTCTCCGCAAGAATCTGCGAACGATTCCGGATGACTTCATTAGCCACTAGTAAACTCCCTTCAGGAAGCACACTACGGGCATGAGTAGACTTTCCACCGGGAGCTGCACAAAGATCCAGCATCTTTACCGGTCCGGTGACATACTGCCGGAGCACCTGTTCCACAAACATAGAAGAAGCCTCCTGAACATAATAACAACCTGCATGAAACAATGGATCAAACGTGAAAGTGAGACGCTCATCCAAGTAAAATCCTTCGGAAGACCAAGGGACTTGATTAAATTCAAAATTGAAAGCTGAAAGTTGAAAATCAGTAATACAGCCTGCTTGCGGTACAATTCTGCATTTTCCATTTTCAATTTTTAATTTCCCATCATTCAACCGGATGCTGACAGGTGGTTCTTGTCGGATGGCAACAGCTAATTTGTCGTATTCTTCATCGCCCAGCAGGGCACGGGTATAGTCTATAAAAGAAGCGGGTAAATTCCATTTTTCGTTATTAATTTCCGCAAATATCAAAAATATTTCGTCTCTTTGCAACTTTCTATGATATTAACTACGTCTAACAGACAAAGAAATAAATAAAAAAACTATTGATATGAAAAATTTTCTATTAGCATTGATGGTTGTACTGACCACTTGCACACTGGCTATTGCCCAAAACCAAACTACTGTTGTCCGCGATTCCGTCGGAAAAGTAAAGGTAACTGTGACCAAAGACAATAAAGCAAAAACAAACAATACTGCTGTCACAGTCATCGGTGTAGATACAGCGGACACTGATTCCACAGAAGTAGATGCAAACTCAAGTAATGTCAGTACTGGTCATGGTAAGGCCAGTTTTACATTCGAATCGGATGACGACGATTTCCCATTCCACGGCTTTGGTATCAACGGAGGAATTCTCGTAGCAATCATATCAATCATTGCCGTTTTCGGATTTCCGGTATTCATTCTGTTTGTAATCTTCTTCTTCCGTTATAAAAATCGGAAAGCACGCTATCGTCTTGCCGAACAGGCACTCGCTGCAGGTCAGCCATTGCCAGCAGAATTTATTCGTGAAAACAAAACGGTTGACCCACGTTCACAAGGCATCAAAAACACCTTTACAGGTATCGGTCTTTTCATCTTCCTTTGGGCAATCACCGGTGAATTCGGAATTGGAGCGATCGGTTTACTCGTTACATTTATGGGTATCGGACAATGGATTATCGGTAGTAAACAACAGACTCAAGGTACAGATGCTCCCCGGACGTATACTACTCATAAAGATGAAAAAAAGAATCAGAATAACGTCAAAAACGATAGCTTCGAAATCATCCCTTCCGAATCCGGAGAGAAAGATAATGGAGTAAACGAAGCAAAGAACGACGAGAATAAATGAGCCAACTCAATGATATATCGTTAGTCGCGCAGGTCGTAGTGTTCAAGAACACCAGGCCTTCGACCAGTTGGTGGGGAAGTATCAGTCGCCCATCCGGCGATTCTTCCTGAACCTGACTTGCGGCGACAGCGAATTGAGTGACGACCTTGCACAAGATACATTTATCAAAGCATATACAAACATTGCCTCTTTCCGAAACTTGTCAAGTTTCTCTACGTGGCTGTACCGTATTGCTTATAATGTTTTTTATGATTATATTCGCAGCCGGAAAGAGACAGCCGACTTGGATACAAAAGAAATAGACGCCATCAACAGTACCGAACAAGAGAATGTAGGACAGAAAATGGATGTTTATCAGTCACTCAAAATGCTTAAGGAAGTGGAAAGAACCTGCATTATGTTGTTCTATATGGAGGACATTAGTATCGACAAAATAGCAGGTATTGTAGGAGTACCGTCAGGAACGGTGAAAAGCCACCTGTCACGTGGAAAAGAAAAATTAGCAACGTATTTAAAACAAAACGGTTATGACAGAAATAGACAATGATAAGCTCTTGCGCGATTTCTTCGCAGAAAACAAGCAGGAAATAGCAGACAACGGATTCAGTCGCCGTGTCATGCACCATTTACCCGGTCGTAGCAACCATCTGGCTCGTATCTGGAGTGCCTTCGTAATGACTGTGGCTGCCGTACTTTTCGTATGGTTAGGCGGATTGGAAGCAGCTTGGGGAACAATAAGAGAAGTATTTATCGGCATGATTAATCATGGCACTACCAGCCTTGATCCAAAGTCAATTATTATCGCAGCTGTTGTATTATTATTTATGGCTACACGAAAGGTTGCTTCTATGGCATAAACAAAATAAATACAGATTAAAAGTCCAAAGCATAAGTTTCCCGGATTTTTATATTTATGAGTCAAAGAAC
>ENA-OQJH01001377-OQJH01001377.1-human-gut-metagenome-genome-assembly--contig:-NODE-1377-length-10221-cov-6.961660_pt1 | contig 10221 bp, 12 predicted proteins | sample MGYA00242597_ERZ504763 | MGnify/ENA primary metagenome ERZ504763 (study PRJEB26092, sample SAMD00036359) | human gut metagenome | host: Homo sapiens | study: EMG produced TPA metagenomics assembly of... | reverse complement strand
ATTGTGAAGCTGTTTGATGATTTCTACCTTTTGAGCTCCGTTGTACTTTCGTTGTCCCTTTGGCATACAAAAACACCCCATTTCCTAAACAGTATACCATACTGTCTAACAAATGGGGTGCAGTTCATTTGAGAGCCGGGCGGCGGTTATCCTGGAAGTGCGGGGGTCAGCTGTCCTTGCGCTTGATCCACACCTGCGTGCCGTAGAAGGGATTGGCAGTGCCAAGCACAGACCCTGGTCGGTGGTGGCGAATACCCGCAGACCATGGTTGTAGGGGTCTCCAAAGCCGTCCACGGTGATGGTCTGGAAGTTCACGCCGTCCTCCGAAACATACAGGTCAAAGCCCTGCTTTGCCTTGCGCAGGTAGTTGAGCAGCCGGATGGCACTGGCGATGTTGCCGACCGTGATGTTTTTGAACACGAATTTGTAGGAAAACTTGATGGTCTGGGCCAGCGTGTCGGGGTTCCCGTTGCCGTCGGGGTCCGTCATCTGCAGTGCTTCATCAGGGCCTTGAGGTAGTCCCACTGGGTCTTCCACTGCGCGGGGGTGCGCGTCAGCAGGTTGCCGTTGACGAACTGACCAATGCACTCCAGCATGCTGCTGGTGTCAAAGGTGCCCACATACAGCTTGCCATCGTACACCTGCATCCGCCAGATGTACTGGTTCTCGCTGCGCCCAAAGCCGGACCCCAGCCCGGACAGGCTGCCGTTGGGGAACATTTTGGTGGCATTGCCCACCACAAGCTCCATGTTCTCGTCCCTGTCCATGCGGTACAGGTTCACCGACTGTTCCAGATTGGCGTTGATGAACCGGCAGTCCAGTCCGCCGCCAAACTGACCGTTGGCGTTCTTGCCGGTCTTGGCGAAAAGGATGCGCTCCAGTGCGATCTCTTCATCGTTGTACTCACCAATATAGAGGTGGTCGTTGTACACGATCAGGTTCGCCGCACCGGAGCGGGTGCGCTCCGGGTCGATGCCGAAGGTGTAGCGGGCACCGTCCTTTTCCTGATCGCCCGCCACGGGTGTCCATGTGAAGGTGCCGTCAGGGTTCTGGTCGCCCCGTACCAGTGCAAAGGACTGCATGGTGTTGTCGTCCGGCATATTGTCCTCGGTGCCGGTGCAGATGGAAACATACAGGCGACCGTTGTACTCCGCCATATCCCAGATGCTGCCGCCGTAGATGCTGTCGGCGTAGTGATAGGCGGGGTAGTTGAACAGCTGTCGGAATCCGCGATCTGGGTAAAGCCTTTTCCGGGTCGGAGGAGATCAGCAGGCGGCGCTGCTCTTGCCGGTGGCGGCATCCATGGTCACGTTGCTGATGACCAGCTGGTCCTTGTAGACACACATCCCGCGGATGCCCACGGAGATGCCCTGCTGGTAGGCTGCGGCATAATCCTGCACGCTGTTCAGACCGATATACACCGGCTTGCACTCGTCGGTGGCCGGGTCTACCTGCCAGATGCTGGGCAGAAAGCCGATGCCGCCGCCACCCACACTGCCGCAGAAGTACAGCTTGCCGTGATACTCCAATGCGTTGCGGAACAGGGGTGTGTAACCGTTGTAGGAGCCGGACATCAACACCTTGGTCTCGCCGGTCTTGGTGTTGATCTTCACCAGCACGCCCTTGGGCCGGCCGCCATCCTCCTCGGTCAGAAAGAAGGTGCCGTTGTAAAGGGCATCAAAGGTGGCGGCAAGCACCTTGTCGTCGTATTCGTCGCCCAGACTGCTCTTCATCAGGGAGAGGGTGTTGCCGATGGCAGCGTAGCAGGTGCCCACATACAGCCAGTCGCCGTAGCCGACCGCTGACCATGCGTAGTTCTGACCTCGATCACCGGCGTTGTAGGCGGCATCCTCCGGGTCAGTCACCACCGCCACTGCACCGTCTCCCAGATAATCCACGATGCCGTCTGCGGTTTTGACATCCTTTTCCGGGTGGGTGATCTTCTCAAATGTCTGGTCGTCCTTGCTGTAAAAGAAAGCGTTGCATTCGTCAAGAGGTTCCAGAGTGGTCAGTTCCTCCCAGCCATCGGCCTGCCCGACCGCCTCCGTGCCTTCTGCCGACACCAGAAGCTGCACCGGCAGAGCGGACAGCATCGCTGCTGCCAGCACGCCGCTGATGACACGTTTCCAGTTCATATCGTTCTCCTCATCCATTCTGCCATTTCTTCAAAAACAGGAAAAAGCTGTTAATGTTCTTCATTGTAGCACAGTCCTGCCGGAAGTGCAAAGGTGCCTTGCTGCTTTTTGCGGATGATCCTTGTAAAATCTGTATAGAAGTCCGCAAAAAGCCGCCCGGCTCCTGCGAACCGGGCGGCAAAGGCAGACTTTTGAAAATGATTTACCAGAGGTTTGCGGTCTCGTTATACAGGCCCTCATAGCTCTTGGCGGAGAGGTCCCAGCTGAAATCGCATTCCATGTCGTGCTTGACGAGGTTGTGCCAGTCCTCTTTGTTGTAGTAGCGATCCTGTGCACGGCAGCAGGCATCGTACAGCTCATGGGCGCTGTAACCGGCAAAAGTAAAGCCATTGCCCTCGCCCAGCGTGCAGTCATGGATGGAATCCCGCAGGCCGCCGGTCTCGCGGACGATGGGAGGCGTGCCGTAGCGGCAGGCCACCATCTGTGCCAGGCCGCAGGGCTCGCTCTTGGAAGGCATGATGAACACGTCTGCACCGGCGTAGATCTCCTGAGACAGGGCGGGCTCAAACCCGATGTAGGTGCCCACGCGGCCCGGGTGACGGGCGCACAGGTCAGAGAAGAAGGTCTCGTACTGGTTCTCGCCGCTGCCCAGAATGACCAGCTCGATGCCGCGGTCCACCAGACCGTCGGCAACGCTCTGCACCAGGTCAAAGCCCTTCATGCCGACCATGCGGCTGACCATGGCAAAGACGGGGCTGCCATCCTTGTGCAGGCCAAACTTGTCCTGCAGGGCCTCCTTGCACTTTGCCTTGCCCTCTTCAAAGTTGGTGACATCGTAGTTGAAGGGGATCTTGGGTCGGTGGCGGGGTTGTTGGCCTCCATATCAATGCCGTTCAGAATACCACAGAGCTTATACTGCTTTTCCCGCAGCAGGGCATCCAGACCGTAGCTGAACCAGGGGTCCAGGATCTCCTGTGCGTAGGTGGGGCTGACGGTGGTGATCTTATCTGCCGTCTCAAAGGCACCCTTCATAAAGTTGGCGCAGCCATCGTATTCCACAATGTGCTGGTCACGGTGGCCGATGCCGCAGGTATCCTCCAGGATATCGGTGCCGTACTTGCCTGATATGCGATGTTGTGGATGGTGAAGATGGTCTTGATCCGGTTGAACTTATCCAGATGGCGGTAGTACAGGTTTAGGTAAACGGGAACCAGTGCGGTCTGCCAGTCGTTGCAGTTGATGATATCGGGGGTGAAGTCGATGTAGAACAGGGTCTCCAGCACAGCGCGGGAGAAGAAGGCAAAGCGCTCGCCGTCATCGTAGAAACCGTACAGGCCGCGGCGCTTGAAGTAATACTCGTTGTCCAGGAAGTAGTAGGTCACGCCGTTGACCTCAGCCTTGAACAGGCCGCAGTACTGGCTGCGCCAGCCCACGGGCACCGAGTAGTTGGTGACATACTCCAGCTTGTCGCGCATTTTCAGGTCGCCGTACAGCGGCATGATGACGCGGGCATCCACGCCGTCCTTGACCAGAGCCTTGGGCAGGGAGCCTGCCACGTCGGCCAGACCGCCGGACTTGGCAAAGGGGGTCGCTTCCGAAGCGGCATACAGGATCTTCATAGTATTTCTCCTTTCCAGAAAAAAGGGCGGATACGCAAAGAGCGGGCGGGGGCGCAAAGGCCCCCGCCCCTCTTTGAGAGGGGCTACCGGGGAGGGGAGCCGCCCCTGTGAAAGTTTCAATGTGTCAGGCTCAGACGGTGTGGTTCTTCTGAACATAGACCGGGAAGCTCTCGGTACCGGAGAGCTTCTTCTCGCAGTCACACGCACGTTCTTGTCGGTGACAACGCAGTCCAGCTGAGCGCCTGGTTCCACAACGGTATCCTGCATCAGGACACAGTTTCTGACCACAGCACCCTTCTTGACGCGAACGCCGCGGAACAGCACACAGTTCTCCACAGTGCCCTCAATGACACAGCCATCGGCCAGCAGGGAATTGCTGACGGAAGAGCCGTTGACGTAGCGCACGGGGTTGTCGTCACGGATCTTGGTGTAAACGGGGCTCTCTTTGGGGAACAGAGCGTTCAGGTTCTTCTCATCGATGAGCTTGAGGTTCTCATCAAAGTAGCTCTTCATGTCGCAGACATGGGCCACATAGCCGGTGTACTCCAGAGCACGGATGTTCAGGATGTTGACGTTGTGGGCCAGAATGTCACGCTCAAAGTAGATCAGGCCGCGGGAGGTCGCATCCTTGACCAGCTTGATCAGGGTCTCGCGCTCCAGAACGTAGATGTTCAGGTCCAGGTTCTGGACACCGGAGCGGTAATCGTTGAACAGCAGCTCGGTCACACGGCCATCGGCATCCACAGTCAGGGTGTAGTTGTCGTTCTTGCGGCCCTCGGGGATCTCGGTCTTCTGGTAGGCGACGGTCACATCCGCGCCGCTTGCCTGATGGGCAGCCAGCAGGGCGTTGAAATCGTAGTTGATGGCGATGTTGGCATCGCTCATCACAACGTACTTCTCCTTCTGGTTCTCCAGGTAGCTCAGGATGGAGCCCAGAGCCTCCACACGGCCGGAATAAATGCGCACGCCCTTTTCTGCAAAGGGAGGCACGATGTTCAGGCCGCCGTGACGGCGGGCCATATCCCACTCGCGGCCGGTGCCAGATGATCCATCAGGGAGTGGTAGTTCTTGCGCACCACGATGGAGACATTGGAGATGCCGCAGTTTGCCATGCTGGACAGCATAAAGTCCACCATGCGGTAACGGCCTGCAAAGGGGATCGAAGCCATGGTGCGCTCAGTCACAAGCTCCGGTACGGTGTTATCATAGCTGTTGGGGAAAATGATGCCCAACGCATTGTTGTTCTGGCTCAGCATACTTCCTCGCCCTCCTTGACGGAATCAAATACTTTGGCACCCTCTTTTACGGTAGCGCCTGCGCCAACGGTAAGGCCGGTACCCACATGTGCAATGGGGCCCTCGCCGCCGATCTTGGCACCGGCACCCACCACAACGTCCTCAGCCAGGATGCAGCGCTTGACCACGGCACCTGCCTTGACCACAACGCCATCCATCAGGACAGCATCCTCAACGGTAGCGCCCTCTTCCACGGTAACGCCTGCGCTCAGGACAGAGTGCTGGACGCGGCCATAGATCTGGCAGCCCTCGGTGATGAGGGAATCCTGCACCACGGCGCGGGGGCCGATCTTCTGGGCGGGCAGCACGGGGTTGCGGCTGTAGATCTTCCACTTCTTGTCGAAGATATCAATGCCGGAGTTTTCGGGGTCCAGCACTTCCATGTTGCTTCCCACAGGCTGTCGATGGTGCCCACGTCACGCCAGTAGCCGTTGAAGTGGTAAGCATACATCTTGCGGCCATCCCGCAGCAGAGCGGGGATGATGTTCATGCCAAAGTCGTTCTTGGAGTTGGGATCAGCCTCGTCCTCTTCCAGGTACTTCTTCAGCACATCCCAGTTGAAGATGTAGATGCCCATGGAAGCCAGGTTGGACTTGGGAACCGGGGGCTTCTCCTGGAACTCGGTGATCTTATCGTTCTCGTCTGCCACCATCAGGCCGAAGCGAGAAGCTTCCTTCCAATCGACCTCCATGACAGCCACGGAGAACTCCGCGCCCTTTTCCTTGTGGAAGCGCAGGAAGTCGGCGTAGTCCTGCTTGCAGATCTGGTCACCGGACAGGATGATGACGTACTCGATCATAGCTGTCGATGAAGCTGATGTTCTGGTAGATGGCGTTTGCAGTGCCCTTGTACCAGTCGGTGCCCTTTGCCTGCTCGTAGGGGGGCAGGGTGTGCACGCCGCCGTACAGGCGGTCCAGATCCAAGGCTGGCCGTTGCCGATGTACTCATTCAGCTTCTGGGGCTGATACTGGGTTGCGATGCCCACAGTATCAATGTTGGAGTTGACGCAGTTGGACAGCGGGAAGTCCACGATGCGGTATTTGCCGCCGAACCCCACTGCAGGTTTTGCCGTTTTCTGTGTCAGCGCGTACAAGCGCGAGCCACGTCCGCCGGCAAGGATCATTGCCACAATTTCTTTTGCCATAGCTTTATTCTCCCCTTTTACACATTTCCGGATTTATTGGATTTGGAAATGGTTTGACTGTGTTGTGCGGATGCGCCCCGGTCACTCCTCGGTCTTGGCGGCCTTTTTGGCGCGGGGCTTGCGGGCAGGCTTTTCGGCTGCCGCGGGGGCAGCTTCAGCGGGCTCGGCTTTGGGTTTGCGGCCCCGCTTGGCGGGTGCGGCAGCGGCTTCTGCCTTGGCTTCCGGCCGCGCTTGACCGGGGCCTTTTCCGGTGCAGGTTCCGCTTCTGCCTTTGCCTTGCGGGGGGAGGTCTTTTTGGGCTTTTCCTCCTTCACGGCAGGCTCAGCCTTGGCGGTCTTCGTGGTCTTGGCGGCTGTCTTTTTGGCAGCGGTCTTTTTCACGGTCTGGGCCGTCTTGGCCGGATCTGCTGCCTTGCGGGTGCGCTTGGTGGGCACCTCAAAATACAGGGTGCTCATGGGCGGCAGGGTGATGGTAATGCTCTGCTCAAAGCCATGCAGGGGCTTTTTGTGGGTGCGCACGGACTTGTTATGGACCGCGCCGGAACCGCCGAAGGTCTCGTCATCGCTGTTCAGCACTTCCTTGTATGTACCTGCCACAGGTGCGCCCAGGTATAGCCCTCGCGCAGGACGGGGTTGAAGTTGCAGACCACCAGGATCTGCTTGCCGTTTGCGTCCTTGCGCAGGAAGGCGATCACACTCTGCTTGGAGTCATCGGGCACGATCCACTGGAAGCCTCCCAGCTGTAATCGATCTGCCAGAAGGCGGGGGTGCTCTTTATAGAAGGCGTTCAGGGTCTTGACGTAGTTCTGCAGCTCGGTGTGCTTGTCGTAGTCCAGCAGCATCCAATCCAGCTGCTTTTCCTCGTTCCACTCCGTGAACTGGCCAAACTCCTGCCCCATGAACAGCAGCTTCTTGCCGGGGTGGGCCATCATGTAGCCGAAGAAGGTGCGCAGGTTGGCAAACTTAGCATCGTACTCGCCCGGCATCTTGTTGATCAGGCTGCCCTTGCCGTGCACCACTTCATCGTGGCTGATGGGCAGCACAAAGTTTTCGCTGAAGGCATAGAAGAAGCTGAAGGTGACCTTGTTGTGGTTGCCCGCGCGGAAGAGCGGGTCGGTCTTCATGTAGCTGAGCATGTCGTTCATCCAGCCCATGTTCCACTTGAAGTTGAAGCCCAGGCCGCCGTCGCTGGCCGGTTTGGTGACCATGGGCCATGCGGTGGACTCCTCCGCGATCATGCACTTGTGGGGGTGGCGGCCCAGAACCGTATCGTTCAGCTTGCGCAGGAAAGCAACTGCTTCCAGGTTCTCCTTGCCGCCATCCTTATTGGGCTCCCATTCGCCCTGCTTGCGGTTGTAATCCAGATACAGCATGGAGGCCACGGCATCCACGCGCAGACCATCGATGTGATACTGCTCCAGCCAGTACAGGCGCTGGAGATCAGGAAGCTCTGCACCTCGCTGCGGCCGAAGTCGAACACCATGGTGCCCCATTCTTTATGCTCACCGCGCTTGGGGTTGGGGTCCTCGTAGCAGGCTTCTCCATCAAAGTTGTACAGACCGAAGCCATCCTTCGGGAAGTGGGCGGGCACCCAGTCCATGATGACACCGATGCCGGCCTCATGCATCTTGTCCACAAAGGCCATGAAGTCCTTGGGGGTGCCGTAGCGGCTGGTGGGGGCAAAATAGCCCGTGACCTGGTAGCCCCAGCTGCCATCGAAGGGATACTCCATCACGGGCAGAAGCTCCACATGGGTGTAGCCCATCTCCCGGATGTAGGGGATCAGCTCGTCGGCCAGCTCGGAATAATTATAGGGAACCTTCTCGTCCTTCAGCTTCCAGCTGCCCGCGTGCATCTCGTAGATGTTCATCGGGCCGTTGATCACGTCCGCCTTTCTCTGAGCAGTCTGCCAGGCATCATCGTGCCAGGCAAAGCCGGTGATATCGTAGACCTTGCTGCCGTTGGAGGGCCGGGTCTCCGCGTGGAACGCATAGGGGTCGGCCTTGTAGATCAGGTCGCCGCCCCGGGTGGTCACACAGTACTTGTAGACATCGTATTCCTTTACGCCGGGGATGAACAGCTCCCAGACAGAATCCCCATCCACTTTGCGCATCGGGTGGCTGCCCGGCTTCCAGCTGTTGAAATCGCCCACCACACTGATGGCGGTTGCATGGGGTGCCCAAACACGGAACACCACACCGGACTCTCCGGCGCGGGTCTCAAGGTGTGCACCAAAGTAACGGTATGCTTCGCAGTTGTTGCCCTGCTTGAACAGATAAATCGGCAGATCCGAGGGATCTTTCTGGATCTTTTCTTCCGTCGGTCTCATAAACAGCTCCTCCCCGTACAGGCCGCAGTGAGCCTATACCTTTGTACTCTCTTATATTAAAGAATTTTGTCCGATTTTTCAAGGGCTTTCCGTCAAAATCTACTATAATCTTTTCGTCAATATTTTTTCATTGTGGTCAACTTATCCAATTTTACACAAGAATTCTCGGCAAACTTTACAGAATATAGGGCAAAAAGAAAGACCCGCCTCATTTTTCCTGCAAATCCAGGAAACTGAAGCGGGTGCTTTTTCAAATTTTTCCGTGTGCTATGCGGTTCAGCCTACAACGTAAACGTTGACCTGAATGGCTCCGTTGATGACCGACTCTGCGTAGGTCTCATAGAACAGATCCACCAGGATCTGGCCCTTCTGCACCGCGATACCGGTGTCGGTGGCAACGGCATAACCGTAAACAAAGCTGCCGTCCGTGGAAGTGATGTACAGCAGCGTGCCATAGGGGATGACGCTGGGGTCAACGGCAACGGTGCCATAGCCCAGGCCCAGGCCCGACGAGCCCTTGCCCGTGCGGGAATAATAGCCCGTGGCCTTGCCGGTGAGGACCTGGCTGTACGAGGCGGGGGCGTTGGTGGTGCCGTCCGGCCCGGTCAGGGGAGAAACGGGCGCACCGGCACCATAGGTCTTGATGACATGGTCGGTGGCTCCACCGTGGTGGTCACATCCACCACCATGCTGTTTTCCAGCTCGCCGTCCACATACTTCTCGCGGGTGGTCACGGTCTGCTGACCCTCCGCGCCATGCTGCAGGGTGGTGGCCCGGCCGGTGTTGCGGAAGTACAGACTGGTGTAGACATACTGGGTGTCGTAGGGGATGGTCTGGGTCTCCACCTTGTCCTGGTAGTCCACCCGGTGCACCGTGATCTCACTGCCCACAGTGACCAGCTGATCCAGCGCAGGCTCGGTGTAATCATCTGCCTCCAGGGTGATGCCGGCGCGCTCCAGCGCTTCGGCAACAGTGCCAAAGGCCATCTTCACCGGGTACTCCTGCCGTCGGCCTGGATGTTCACGGTGAAGGCCCGCTCAATGTTCAGGGTGGCAAGATTGCCGCTGAACGCGGTGTAGTAAACGTGGTCGCCCTCTTCGGCCTCAATGCCGGAAAGGCTCATGACGCGGGCAGGGTCAGTCTCACTGCTGACCACCAGCTGACGCGCACCATCGGAGTCGGTGACGTAGGTCAGCCGCAGATTCGCGGCGGTCACGGCCAAAGTGAACACAAGGCTCACTGCCATGACGCAGAACGCCAGCACACGGGGTGTGACCGCACGAACGCGGTCAGACAATGCTTTTTGAAATTTGACGGAAGCGATACGAGACAACTCCTCTCTTTTCATCATTTTGGAATGCGGCGGGCTCTTCCTTTGCCCGCAAAGCGCAGGGCATTTTCCCTGCAAAGGGCCGTCTTTTTATACGGCGTTTTACTTCCTGAGAAATAAAATTTAGACGCTCCAACGTGTGTATGATCCGTTGAGCGGGCACTATTTTAGCAGACAACGGCCCATTTGTCAAATCCGTGCGCTTCGGTTTGACAATTGCTTCACATAGTTTTTTGTGCAATCTGCACATTGTTTTCCCTGATTCAGAATGATTTCGGGCGTTTCCTTCTGAAATTTTCCCAAAAAATTTGGTCGTATCCGTTCATTAATTTTTTAATATTTCAAGTCTGTTTCCCGGAGAGAAACGCCG
>ENA-OQJH01001375-OQJH01001375.1-human-gut-metagenome-genome-assembly--contig:-NODE-1375-length-10227-cov-1.863861_pt1 | contig 10227 bp, 13 predicted proteins | sample MGYA00242597_ERZ504763 | MGnify/ENA primary metagenome ERZ504763 (study PRJEB26092, sample SAMD00036359) | human gut metagenome | host: Homo sapiens | study: EMG produced TPA metagenomics assembly of... | reverse complement strand
TTTGAAGCTTCCTCCTCACAGATCCTTTCGTCTCTGCCGCCTCGTCCTGCTCATCTGCAGCCGCTTCGTCTTCCATCTTTGCCGCTTCTGCCTTTGCTTCCTCGACAGCTTCTTTTATCATATCTTCTTTGCTCATCTTGTCACCCACCGGCTTTCCACCTTTCTATCCTTTTGGATCTTTATTATAAATCGCATCCAACTCTCCCTGCAGAATTTTCAGCGTCTTCATGACATGTTCATAATCCATCCGTTTCGGTCCGATAATGCCGATCGTTCCTTTCATGCCTTCGCCAAGTTCATACGTCGCTGTCACGACACTGCAGTCCTTCATTGTTTTAACCGGAGTCTCATCTCCGATATAAACCTGTATTCCGTGACTATCCTCACTTGCCAGTGTCTCTGTCACAAGATCGGCGAGCTGCTGCTTCTCTTCAAATGCACTGATGATCTCCTGTGCGCTTTGCTTATCGCTCAACTCCGGATACTTAAAGATGTTCGTAGCTCCGCTTGTATAAATCTTCATATCTTCTTCTACATGGATCGTCTCTGCCACCGCATCCAGTACATGAGCGACAACCTCACTGTGAATGCCTGCCTGCTCTTTCAGCCTTGCGATCAATCCAAGTGTGATCTGATCGATCGGAAGTCCGTTCAATGTAGTATTAAGAAGCATATTTAACTTCAGAAGATTCTCATTACTTAACATTTCCCCTACTTCGATGATCTTATTCTTGATTACATTACCGCCAAGTACGATAACCGCTACGATCTGTTCTGCATCAACTTGAGAAAGCTGAATAAATTTCAGCGTATTCCGATTGTTAATCGGAGACGATACCATCGTCGCATAATTCGTATTCGTCGCCAAAACTCTTGCTGCCTGCTGTAATACTTCTCAACCTTATCGGTTTTCTCCAACATCGCGCTTTCTCTTTTTGCAATCTCTTGTTCTTTTTCTTCCATCAGCATATCAACATAAAGCCGATATCCTTTATCCGAAGGAATCCTTCCCGCCGACGTATGCGGCTGAAAAATATAACCGAGATCTTCAAGATCTGCCATCTCGTTCCTGATCGTCGCGGAACTTAAATTCAGATCTGTATATTTAGAAAGTGTCCGCGAGCCAACCGGTTCTCCGGTCTCAAGGTAATTCTGTATGATCGCTTTTAATATAGTAAGTTTTCTTTCACTTAACGACGTATCGACCGCCACAGCTTTTCCTCCTCTCTCGCTATTAGCACTCTTTTCTTTCGAGTGCTAACACCTTTCGTATATTAAGATAGCACTGCATTTTCCTTTTGTCAACAGTGTTTATTATTTTTTTATTTATTTCTGTACATCCGAAACGATGTCTTCTATCTGAATTTCCTATTATCCGAAAGAGGCAGAATCACAGCATCCGCTTTTTCAAAACAAAAACTCACTCATTACATAGTTGCTTATATCAACTCCCCGCTCTGTCAGGCGGATCTGCCCTTTTTCTTTTATCAAAAGACGTTCTTTTTCAAGTTTTCCGATCGTTTCTCCGTAAACCGTATCTATTTGCACCCCGAATGTTTCAAAAAAACTTTTTTCCGACACTCCATCTGTTTTCCGCAGTCCGAGAAACATGAATTCTTCCATTTGCTCTTGCACTGACAGTACACTTACTTCTTCTGCTTTTTCCCATACCGCTTTTTTACTCTCTTCTTTTTTGCCGTCCGGATCTACAGTCTTATTCAGTCTTATATAAACATCCATTTTATCTGTATTGCAGAATCGGTGTTCGGCAATCAGAGAGGACGCCCCCAGTCCCAGTCCGAGATATTCTCTTCGCTCCCAATACCCTAAATTATGCCTGCACTCATATCCCGGTTTTGCATAATTTGAAATCTCATATCTCTCATACCCGTATTCCCGAAGGATCTTCTCTGTTATTTCATAAATCGCCCGTTCTGTATCTTCATCGGGAAGCGGAAGTATCTGTCTGTCTTTTCTTATATTACCGTCTTTATCTGATACTTCCGGCATACTACTCTCGCGGGACAACAGTTCTTTTTGGCATATCCGCTCCCCATCCTCCCCGTAAATCGTACCGAAAACAGTTCCTTCTTCTATAATTAAACTATATGCGGAAATATGTTCCGGCTGTAACTGCGCAACTGTGCGAAGCGTTGTTTCCCAGCTCTTTTTTGTCTGCCCGGGAATCGCCGAGATCAAATCGATATTAACGTTATGAAATCCTGCTTTTCTTACCATCTTCCATGTAGTGAGAAATTCATCATATGTATGGATACGTCCAAGCATTTTCAGTTCTCCGTCATCGACCGATTGAAGACCGATACTTAACCGGTTCACTCCGCATGTTTTCCACATGTTTATCTTTTCTTCCGACACAGTTCCGGGATTTACTTCCATCGTTATTTCCGCATTCTCCGCAATATCGAAACTTTCCCGCAAAGCACGAAAAATAGAGGCAGTGTATACTCCCTCTAATATAGAAGGAGTTCCACCGCCTAAAAAATCGTTGTCACGCAATAATCCGAAAACTGTTCTTTTTTCCTTTTATCTCCTCCGCAAGAGCTTCCACATAAGCAGAAACCTCCTCTTGCTTTGCAGAAAACGAAAGGAAATCACAATACGCACATTTCTTTACGCAAAAAGGAATATGCACATACAGTTCCAGTTCTTTTTTCATATTTTCCTTTACCTCTTTAAGATGTTTTAAACATCACTTTTTCACTTATACATCGACAACAAAAATCACTCGTCATCCAACTTCAGTACGCTCATAAATGCTTTCTGCGGTATCTCTACGCTGCCGACCTGACGCATTCTTTTCTTTCCCTCTTTCTGCTTTTCAAGCAGTTTTCTCTTACGTGAAATATCACCGCCATAACATTTTGCCAACACATCTTTTCTCATTGCCTTACTGTTTCACGAGCGATGATCTTACTTCCGACTGCCGCCTGTATCGGAATCTCAAAAAGCTGTCTCGGAATTTCTTCTTTTAATTTCGCGCACATTTTTTCTTCCGCGGTCATAAGCGCTTCCTGCAAATACAATAAACGACAATGCATCCACTTCTTCTTTATTAATAAGAATATCAAGCTTCACAAGTTCAGATTTCTGATATCCCATCATCTCATAATCAAATGACGCATATCCTCTTGATCTTGACTTCAATGCATCGAAAAAGTCATAGATGATTTCATTCAGCGGAAGATGATAATTCAATACGGCACGTTTTTCCTCGATATATTCCATTCCCTGATAAATGCCTCTGCGTTCCTGACAAAGATCCATGATCGCACCGATATATTCCGATGTAACCATGATCTCCGCTTTTACCATAGGTTCTTCCATATAATCAATCTCCGCCGGATCCGGCATATTCGTCGGATTTGTCAGATCGATCACTTCTCCGTTTGTTTTATGGATTTTGTAAATTACACTCGGCGCCGTTGTTACGAGATCCAAATTATATTCCCTCTCCAAACGTTCCTGGATAATCTCAAGGTGAAGAAGTCCGAGAAATCCGCAGCGGAATCCAAACCCAAGAGCGACCGATGTTTCCGCTTCAAATTGCAGCGCCGCATCGTTGAGCTGTAATTTTTCAAGAGCGTCTCGAAGATCCGGATACTTTGCTCCGTCTGCCGGATAAAGTCCGCAGTATACCATCGGATTTACTTTTTTATATCCCGGCAAAGGCGAGTCACACGGTCTTGACGCATCAGTCACTGTATCGCCCACCCGCGTCTCTTTTACATTCTTCAGGCTGGCAGTAATATATCCGACCATTCCGGCGCTCAACTCTTCACATGGTATAAATCTTCCCGCTCCGAAAGTTCCGACTTCCACAACATCTGCCTGAGCGCCTGTCGCCATCATAAGCATCGGAGTTCCTTTCTTCACCGTTCCTTCCTTTATCCTGCAAAATACAATGACCCCTTTGTAAGAATCATAGACGGAGTCAAAGATCAGCGCTTTTAACGGAGCCTTTGGATCTCCCTGAGGCGCAGGAACTTTTTTCACGATCTGCTCCAATACGTCATGGATATTTTGTCCTGTCTTAGCTGAAATAAGCGGGGCATCTTCCGCTTCAATACCGATCACATCCTCAATTTCTTCTTTCACCCTCTCCGGATCTGCACTCGGAAGATCGATCTTATTGATCACCGGGATCACATCAAGGTCATGATCCAACGCAAGATATACATTCGCCAATGTCTGTGCTTCTACTCCCTGAGCTGCGTCAACTACTAAAATCGCTCCGTCACACGCAGCCAGACTTCTTGAAACTTCGTAATTAAAGTCTACATGTCCCGGCGTATCGATCAGGTTAAACATATATTCCTCCCCGTCGTCTGCCTTATATACGGTACGAACCGTCTGTGCTTTAATCGTAATTCCGCGTTCTCTTTCAAGCTCCATGTTGTCAAGCACCTGAGACTGCATCTCTCTGCTCGTCAAGAGGCCTGTCTGTTCAATAATCCTGTCTGCTAACGTAGATTTTCCGTGATCGATATGCGCGATAATACAAAAATTTCTTATTTTACTCTGATCTATAACTGACAATTTCATTCCTCCATTATTTGCATATTTTATATGATTTCTGTATTTGATTTTGTGATAAACTTCACTGCTTTCCCGAATTCTTCACAATAAAAAGTTCCACAGCCAAAGTATCTGTCATAAGTCCGGTCTTAACATTTTGCTCTAACTGCGCCCCTTCTTCCATAACAGTTCTCAGCTCTCCGAGTTCATATCGTTTCGCCGCATCCATATACCTTCCCGCAGCAAACGGATGGATCCCTGCCTTTGAAGCGATTTCCTTCTTCCCGTATCCATTCACCATCAGACCTTTGACATGAAATAAAAGGCGGTATTCTCTCGTCATCAAAAACAGAATACGCATCGGCGGTTCTTTCAGGGCAAGTAGCTCATAATAAAGATCCAACGCCCTCTTCTGGTCTTTTCCTGCAACCGCATTGACCATCTCAAATATATGGTTCGTAATCTGAGTGACACAGATCTGATCAATATCGTCTCTTGTAATCCGATCTCTTCCGATCGTATAACAAAACAGTTTTTCCAGTTCTTGTGTGATATTCTCCATATCCGTGCCGACCTTATTCAGAAAATATGCCGCATCTGCGCCTTCCATCTGCTTTTTTCTTTCTTTACAAGACCAAGCACCCAGCGCCGTCAGCGTATTTCATCCTGAACCGTCAACTCGACAATATGACCTTTTGCCTTTACCGCTTTATACAGCCTGTTTCGCTTATCTACCTCTTTTTCTATAAATAAAAATAAGTAGTAGGCGGGATGTCCGTAATATAATCTGCCAGATCTGTTCCTGCATTTTTAAAAAAGCCTGTATCTTCAAACACAATAAGACGGCGCGATGCAAAAAACGGCAATGTCTCCGCCAGATCGATTACCTCTTTTATATCTATGTTCTTTCCTTCATAGACGGCATAATTCATCGTATCGCCTTCCGGAATCATCGCTCTGACAAGCCGTTCCCTATACTGTCGCTTCAAATATGACTCTTCTCCGTACAGAAGATAAATCTGTTTAAATTGTCCCGTTTTCAAATCTTCATTTAAGCTTTTCATAACTCTTGTATTATAAAGGAAAAACAATCATTTTGACAAGAGAAAACTCTCAATACTAATCTGTATTCCGTCAGACTTTATTGTGACAGCCCCGTCTGTCTGAGTATTATATGTTTTCACTTTTCTCTTTTTCAACCTATTTAACGTCTCTTCATGCGGATGTCCGTACCGATTATCAATTCCTGCCGAGATGATAGCCGCTCTTGGATCTGTCTTCTCAAGAAATGCAGCTGTACCCGAGTTTTTCGATCCATGATGGGCACATTTTAAAATTTCATATTTTCTCAAAACATCGCTTTTAACAAGAAGTTCCTCTCCCGCACCTTCCACATCCCCGGTAAAAAGCATATCGAAATTCCCATAAGAAAACTCAAGCACAAGAGACGCCTCATTTCCCGCCTTTGGTTTTGTCAGCCCCTGCGGTATGTCCGTAAGCGGGCCGATACATCTCAACCGCATCACTTCTTTTGAATCGTTTTTTTCTGTCTGCCTTTCTCCTCTTCCATATATATTTGCTCCTGTTTTCACAGAAACGACACGCGTTCCGTTTTCTACCGCTATGCGCGCCAGATCTGCCAACTTTTCATCATGATATTCTTCGGGAGGAAGCACAAGCGTGTCAATACGAACTCCCAGCTTCTGCCCTTCCAGAAGTTCTCTTATTCCACTGATATGATCCTCATCTCCGTGAGTCACAAATACATAATCAAGGCATCCGATGCCCTCCGACAACAAATACGGTTCGATCCGTTGAGCGCCTGCCTGTTTTACATCACTGCTGCCCCCGTCTATCAAATAGTTTTTCCCTTTTCCCGAAAGAACAATGCCATCACCTTGCCCCACATCCAGCACTGTTATTTTTATTCCTTCAATATCCCGGGTTTTTGCTCCGCATAAAACAATCAAAACGCCGCCGAAACAAAAGCAATATACCCCATATTTCTTTGGAAAACGCCGATACATTCCATATAACGCGAACAATATCACATAATAAGCGACAAGTAATTGTACGCTCGGTTTTCCTGCCGTTATCCGCCCGAACGGAAGCATAACTGCCGCAGAGCACAATCGATCATACGCCCAAAGTATCACGCCGGAACTTTTCAGCAAAATAATACCGATCGGTTTTACAAGCAGGATCATCACAGAACCCGACAGCCCCGTTCCCATAATAACCGGGAGAGCCGGGATCACAAACAAATTTAAAAAAACCGAGTACGGCGGGATTTCAAAATAAAAGTACAGCATAGGACCAAGCAAAAACAGATTCACTGCCAAACTTGCGCTCACCGCTTTCCCCATATGCGTCCATATATTCTTTTTCTCCGTACCACACCCGAACAAACATTCAAACAAAGGCGTCAGCATACAAATTCCGCAAAGTGATCCAAAAGAAAACAAAAATCCTGCATCTGACAGACAGAGAGGATCTTTTGCACTAAGCAGCGCCGCTGCCACAGCAAGACTTGTGGGAAGGTCACAATCTCTTCCTGTCACTTCAGCGCCCATCCGAACGGAAAACATAATAAGCGCTCTTAAAGCTGAAATACTCGCTCCGGTCATTACTGTATAAAAAAGCAAAACAATCGTTCCGACAGCTCCTGACACCGGAAATCCCACTCCTCTTTTTCTCAGAAATCCATAAAGACCGCTTCCGATAAAGGACATATGAAGCCCTGATATGGCCAGCAGATGACCGATCCCGTTTTTCTGATACAACTTTTTCATATATGGATCAAGGTCTCCTTTTTCTCCGAGAAGGATCGCACTTATCGTGTTTCCATAATAACTGCCCAAACACCCTACAAGGAGTTTCTTCCAACCTTGCCTGAATTCATGCAGGAATTGTCTGATGCATTCAGTCTGCCCGGATAATATACCGACTTCATCCGCCCATACATATGCGCCTATTTTCTGCCTTTTGTAATAAGCTCTCTGATCAAATTGCCCGGATTACGTGCAGTCTCAAATGCAGACGCCTTTCCTTTATTTTTAGTTTATTTCCGATTTTGATATGTGCCGCATCTTCTTTTTCAAGATAAACAAGCACTTTCTCTTCCATATTTTTCTTGGCAGCTCTTGACTGAAATCATAGGAAGAACGATGCCCGTCGCTTTTTCCGAATACAGACTGCCTTGCGATCTTTCGATCGCTGCCACTATAAAAAGAGACGGCATTCCCCTTTACACGGACTGCCGTTACAGATTCTTTTTCATCAATCCTATCTGCCGTTCCCGTCAATATAAGATTGATTTCTCCTTTATTGTTTCGGTTTACGATCTGCCCAAGCGCGGAAGTGTAATCTCCCGCGCCGAAAAACAGCACCCTTATCGCCTGTACTGTAAGAAACAGTACGCAAAATATACATAATGGTCGTCTTTTCATTTTTTGTCATCGGCTGCGACCAACTCTAAATTTTCTTTCAGCGGCTGTGAAAGATCCACAGTGCCCATATACTTAGCTTTTGACTCTCCGTTAATCGTAATCTGAACCTGCGTCGCCTCTGTTCCCTCAACAAGCGAATTACGATTGAATAAATCGTAAGTTTCGGCAGGATATCATACTCTCCGTTCAGAAACGTACTATCGAAATTCACATAACAAATATCATCTTTGATCGTCACTCCCAACAGATTTGCATTCGGGTTGATCGTCGGATAAGCTCCGCTTTCAGGACCCTGCATCAGTTTCTCAACGATCATTTTCTCTTTCGACAAATTACTGCTGTACCTTGCCGAAACTTTTGCGGAACAAGCTTATCTCCGCTTTCATTTGCAAAATAAAGCGTTAATTCTACCGTCTGGTAGGCGCTCGGTGACGATCCTGTGTTTTCTACGAAATCATCTTCTGTCATAAGTCCGATCGAATTGCCGTCACTGTCTTTAAGCGACTCTCCGTCGATCTAAACAGTACTGCGTTGACCCCTTCAATTTCCGAAAGCGAACATACAATAGATGCCCTCATAAGCTTTTCTTCCAGACTGTTTACTTTTAAATACGCTTTATTGAAGTCGATATCTAATATACTCCCCCGCAGTTCACATTTTTGTACAGATACTTCATTCGGAATCGGAGGAACATTTTCGATTTTATCCGATGGTTTCCGAAGCGTTTCCAGTATATCCTCTGCCATACCGCAGATTTCTTTGTCCGTCATCTTCTTGCCTTTTGCCGTTTTCCCGGTTTCATAGGGCGCTTTAACAAGTCCTGTTCTGTCTTCATTAAGATAATAGACTGACATCTCCGAATCTATTTCTTCTTCCGGCAGCCTGAAAGGAAAAACGGCAGACACAAGGACAAAATAAGACAAATGCATATTACGACCGCAAGTTTCCTGTTCCTTTTCATCTCCCCACTCCTTCCGGCACTGTTGTATAGATCAGCGGAATCCGAACTGTAAATGTCGTTCCCTCGCCTTCGTTACTATGCACTTTGATCGATCCTCTGTGAACGATCACTGCGTTTCTGGCGATCGCAAGCCCCAGTCCCGTTCCGCCGATTTCTCTGGAATGAGACTTGTCTACCCGGTAAAACCTCTCAAATATATGTGCCTGATCTTCCTGAGGGATTCCAAGACCGGAATCTTCTACTTTTAAATAAAAATATTTATGATCGGCATTTAAAGACACATGAACCATCCGTTTTCATGATTATATTTAATCGCATTTTCCACAAGATTTGAAACGGCAAGTGTAAATTTCGTCTCATCAATCTCTGCGCTCACCGGACGGAAACTTTCCATGACCATCTCAACATTTTTCTTTTCCGCGATCGGTTTCAGCCTCTTTAATATTTGTTCAAGCAAGTCGTTGATATTCACCTGCTGAATGTTCATCGTCTGACCGGTCCGATTCATTTTCACAAGAGAAAGAAGATCTGTTATGATCTGATTTTCCCGGTCGATTTCTTTCGCGATATCTTCCATAAATTCACGGTACATTTCCACAGGAAGGTTTTCCTGCTCAAGAAGCGAATCTGCCAGCACTTTCATCGATGTCATCGGAGTTTTCAGTTCATGGGAAACGTTTGAGACAAACTCTTCTCTGGAGTCGTCCAGCTGCTTTAGTCTGCCGAGCATTTTGTTGAACGCTTCACTTAGCTGACTTGTCTCCGCAAACGTGTCTACGTGCAGCACATCGTCACTGTATCCTTCACTCACATTTTCAATCGCCCCTGTAATCTTATGAATCGGTTTTACAAGTTTATTGGCAAGGGCCACCCCGAAAACAGCCAAGAAAATCGCCGCTATTCCTACTACGACACCTCCATGCGTATAAAATACCTGTTTTGTAACTTCAATACTGTCTGTAGAGACACTTGCTAAAATCACACCGTCTATCTTCTTTTTCCCCGGGATATTGATCGGTGAAGTCACTTCGATATAATGATTCTTTTTATCATAGTGGTTCGTCGGCTTTGTGCGCATGCACCGAACGACGCTTTCCGATACATTCGTCTTTCCTTCATCGAGATTATATGTATCTTTAATTACGCAGAGATCTTCATCCATGATCATAACTCTGCCGTTATATATATTCGTCAGCTGCGTCAGATAGATCGATCACTTCCGAAGTCGGATCGGAAAGATATCCGTATGCCGAGAGCTGATTGCTTAATATTGTACATTGA
>ENA-OQJH01001374-OQJH01001374.1-human-gut-metagenome-genome-assembly--contig:-NODE-1374-length-10236-cov-2.335543_pt1 | contig 10236 bp, 13 predicted proteins | sample MGYA00242597_ERZ504763 | MGnify/ENA primary metagenome ERZ504763 (study PRJEB26092, sample SAMD00036359) | human gut metagenome | host: Homo sapiens | study: EMG produced TPA metagenomics assembly of... | reverse complement strand
CTTTTAAGTTCTCTTGCGGAAAGGACGAGACGGTTATTTGCCTGGTCAGCGTCAATTACCTGTACTTCTATTTCTTTCAGAAGATAAGTTTCCAGATCTTCGATATAGGAAAGGGAAAGTTTAGAAGCAGGAACAAATCCACGCAGTCCTTCGATCATCACGATTACTCCGCCATTTACAACGCCTTCTACTTTTACAGGAAGAACTGTTTTTTCTTCCATATATTTTGTGACGAGATTCCACGGATTGGCATCGTCGAAATGATCTTCGTAGTCAGCCATCGTTTCTGTTGTGGAAGCAGCAGCTTCCTCTGTTTTGCAGTCATTATCTGTCTGCATTGGTTCTTTCATTTCTTCGCTCATTGTGCAGCACCTCTGTTTCTTTTTTATATAGAAAGAGTATACCACAGATGGAGGAGAAAAAACAATATTTTGAAAGTAGAGAAGAATGGTATTTTTATTCTTAATTTTTCTTGACTATATTGTTTATTGTGCTCTTGCAGAAGAATGAGATTTATGTATATAATAATGCAGTTATGGATGAAAAATGTTTTTATCGATAAGCATAGAATCTTTTCAGATTATTGATGTTGGATGAAAGAAAGCGAGAGTAAAAATATATGAGTAGACAGAAAGATAAAATATATGTTGTCGGCCATAAAAATCCGGATACAGATTCCATATGTTCCGCGATTGCATACGCCGCATTAAAAACAAAATTGACAGGTCACGCTTATGAGCGCGCAGAGCCGGACAATTAAATGAAGAAACACAGTATGTTCTTGAAAAATTCGCAGTGAAACCTCCGAAGCTTTTGTCTGATTTAAGAGAACAGATCAAAGATGTTGAGTTGAAAGAAGTAGAAGGATTGACAAGTAACTCTTCAATCCGCACAGCGTGGGAAACGATGCGGGAGCTGAACATTCATACACTTCCGGTTGTAAGAGACGGCAGTTTGGAAGGGGTTATTACGATCGGTGATATTGCCAAGACATATATGGATGTTTATGATAGTATGATTTTATCAAAGGCAAGGACTCAGTATAGAAATATTGCCCGTGCAGTAGATGGGGAAGTGATCACCGGAAATGAGCATAGCTATCTGTTAAACGGAAAAGTAGTGATCGCAGCTTCAAGCAGGATTCTCATGTCGGATTTTATAAGCAGAGATGACCTTGTGATCATGGGAGACAGAAAGGATGCACAGCAGTGTGCGGTAGATATGGAAGCAAGCTGTATGGTCGTCTGTCAAAACGCTTCGATTTCAGAAGAGATTATTAAACAGGCGGAAAAAAAGCAGATTGTGATCATAAGGACGCCTCATGATACTTTTACTGCGGCGCAGCATATCAATCAGAGCATTCCGGTCAAATATTTTATGACAAAAACGAATCTGGTTACATTCAAAATGAAGGATTATGTTGATGACGTAAAAGAAGTGATGGCGCGAAAACGGTTCAGAGATTTCCCGATTGTTGACGGAAACGGGAAATTATTAGGACTGATCTCAAGACGACGGTTATTGAACGTAAGAAAAAAACAAGTGATTCTTGTCGATCATAATGAGAAAAGCCAGGCTGTGGACGGAGTGGAAGAGGCAGAAGTAATGGAGATCATCGATCACCACAGACTGGGCAGTATTCAGACAATGGGACCTGTATTTTTCCGTAATCAGCCGGTGGGATGCACTGCGACGATCGTCAGTCAGATGTATGAAGAAAACGGAGTTGAAATAGATCCGACAAACGCCGCGCTCCTTTGTTCCGCTATTATTTCCGATACGTTGATGTTCCGCTCTCCGACCTGTACGCCTTTGGATGAAAACACAGCGAGGAAACTGGCTCAGACTGCGGGCGTCGAGATTGAAATTCTGGCGCAGGAAATGTTTCGTGCAGGAAGTAATTTGAAAGGGAAAAGCGCTCAGGATATATGCTTTCTTGATTTTAAAAAATTTACGGTCAACGAGACTGTGTTCGGAGTAGGACAGGTGAATTCAATGAGTTCCGACGAACTGGAAGGAATCAAAAAGAAAGTAAAGCCGTATTTGGAGAAAGCGTGCGCAGACAGCGGGGTAAATATGATCTTTTTTATGTTGACAAATATTTTGACAGAATCATCGGAACTTCTTTGCGGCGGTCCGGAGGCAAAGGAAAAAATATTAAATGCATATGATTTGCCGGAAGACACGGATACGATCATGCTAAAAGGAGTAGTATCAAGGAAAAAGCAGCTTGTTCCGACGCTTGTCAGCGTCCTGCAGCAATAATAAAACGGAAAAAGAGAGGAAGGATAAAATGTCCAGACAAATATGGAAACCGGGAAACATGCTTTATCCGCTTCCGGCGGTGATGGTCAGTACCGCAGATAAAGAAGGAAACAGTAACATAATTACGATTGCATGGACGGGAACCGTATGTACGAATCCGGCGATGGTATATATTTCTGTTCGTCCGGAGCGCTATTCTTATCATATGATAAAAGAAAGCGGGGAGTTTGTGATCAATCTGACGACAGAAAAATTGACAAAAGCGACAGATTACTGTGGAGTTCGTTCGGGAGAGAATGTAGATAAGTGGAAAGAATGTCGTCTTACGCAAGGAAAAGCATCATCTCTTGAATTTGCTCCTATTATAGAAGAAAGCCCGGTAAATATTGAATGTAAAGTAAAAAAAATGGAGGAGCTTGGAAGTCATCATATGTTCCTTGCAGAAGTGACTGCAGTTCAGGTGGATGATTCATATATGGATGATAACGGAAAATTTATGCTGAATAATACGGGATTGATTGCCTATTCTCACGGGGAATATTTATCTCTGGGAGAGAAGCTTGGTCAATTCGGATATAGTGTGAGAAAAAAGAAAAAGCAGACAAAGAAAAAATCCGGAATGAAATAACGTCAGGTGGACGTTCTTTGATGAATGTGGTATCCTTATTTCAGATGACAGAAAATGATAAGATTAAGATTTAAGTATGAGGTGATTTAAGATGAAGAAACCGGTATTGGTGATTATGGCAGCGGGAATGGGAAGCAGATACGGCGGATTGAAACAGATCGATCCGATCGATAAAGAAGGTCATATTATTATGGATTTTTCTATTTATGATGCAAAGCGCGCCGGATTCGAGAAAGTCGTTTTTTATTATTAAAAAGGAAAACGAGACGGACTTTAAAGAAGCAGTCGGAAAACGGATTGAGAAAGTAATGGATGTAGCTTATGTGTACCAGGAACTGACAAACATTCCGGACGGATTTGAGATTCCGAAAGACCGTGTAAAACCGTGGGGAACAGCTCATGCGGTGTTAAGTGCGATCGATGAGATCGACGGACCGTTTGCTGTGATCAATGCAGATGATTATTACGGACGGCATGCGTTTCAGACAATTTACGATTATTTGACGACCCATGAAGACGACGACAAGTATCGGTATACGATGGTTGCATACCGTTTGAAAAATACTGTGACAGATAACGGACATGTGGCAAGAGGTATCTGCGGGTTAAACGCATCGAATGAACTTGTAAGCGTTACGGAAAGAACCCGTATTGAAAAGAGAAATAACGGCATTGAATATTCGGAAGATGACGGACAGACATGGAACGAAATCGATCCGGATACACTTGTATCAATGAATATGTGGGGATTTACGAAAAGTATTCTAGAAGAGATCAAAACGGGATTTCCGGCATTTTTAGAGAAAGGATTGAAAGAAAATCCTTTAAAATGTGAATATTTTCTCCCGGCGGTTGTAAGTGATCTTTTAGCGGAAGACCGCGCTGCAGTGAAAGTACTTGAGTCCGAAGATAAGTGGCACGGAGTTACTTATAAAGAAGATAAGCCGGTCGTCGTAGAAGCGATACAGTCTCTGAAAGATTCGGGCTTATATCCGCAGCATTTGTGGGATTAGTCTTAATGCAACATTTTTACTATAAGATGATATAAAAATATAAAGCTATTTTGTAGGATGAGTGGTAAGATGTGCATGTAAAATAAAACGGCAGTAAAAAGGAAAACTGCAATAGACAGAACCTTGAACGGTATCTGAAATATTTACGAGGAGGAAACAGATATGTCAATCTTAGTAACAGGCGGCGCCGGATTTATCGGCAGCCATACATGTGTGGAATTGTTAAATGCAGGGTATGATGTGGTCATCGTAGATAATTTATATAACGCATCGGAAAAAGCGGTAGATCGCGTGAAAGAGATCACAGGAAAAGATCTGAAATTTTATCAAGTAGATATCCGCGACAGAGAAGGCTTAATGAAGTGTTCGACAAAGAAGATGTAGAGTCGGTAATTCATTTTGCCGGACTTAAAGCGGTAGGGGAGTCTGTGCAGAAGCCTCTCGAATATTATGAAAACAATATCGGAGGAACGATCACTCTTTGTGATGTGATGAGAAGTCATGGAGTAAAAAACATTATTTTCAGTTCTTCGGCAACAGTATACGGGGATCCGGCATTTATTCCGATCACGGAAGAGTGTCCAAAGGGTGTGTGTACAAATCCATATGGATGGACAAAATGGATGTTAGAGCAGATTTTGACAGATCTTCATACGGCAGATCCGGAGTGGAACGTAGTGCTTCTTCGCTATTTCAATCCGATCGGAGCGCATAAAAGCGGTATGATCGGAGAAGATCCGAAAGGAATTCCGAATAACCTGATGCCATATATTACACAGGTGGCGATCGGAAAACTGGAGTGTCTTAGCGTATTTGGAGACGATTATGACACACATGACGGAACAGGGGTGCGCGATTATATCCATGTAGTCGATCTTGCGATAGGTCATGTGCGCGCAGTAGAGAAGCTGAAGGAAAAAGACGGTGTTTCGGTATATAATCTCGGTACAGGAAACGGACAATCCGTATTAGATATGGTAAAAGCATTCGGAAAAGCGTGCGGAAAAGAGATTCCATATGTAATTAAACCGCGCCGTGCAGGCGATATTGCAACATGCTACTGCGATGCGTCCAAAGCAAAAAAGGAACTTCACTGGGAAGCAGAGCGTGGATTAGAAGAAATGTGTGAAGATTCGTGGAGATGGCAGAGCCAGAATCCGAATGGATATGCAGAGTGAAAATAAGCATGATAATCAACAGAAAATAGAAATAACAAGTTAGAAATAACAAGTATGTCCGCGGGAAATTTTTCTTTTCTGCGGACATACTTGCATGTAGGCAAAGAAAAGCATTAAAAATACGTTTTCTTCTGATCTGATAAAATGCATTTAAAATCCGTACAACAATTTTTGCAAATCCCATTTCATGGAAGAAAAAGAAACGTCCGGCAAAGAGGATGAAAATGTAGAGCGGAAGTTCCAAGACAGGATAAGAAAAATCATTTAACTTATTATGAAGTCTGGTTGGCATCAGTTTCTTGAATGATTTATATATTAAGAATCCGATAATCGCTCCTAAAGTATTCATAATAAGGTCGTCGATATCGGTTCGTCGGTTATTTAATAACTGGCTTATTTCGATCAGTATGGAAAAAGAAAATCCTGCAAGGGCGGTTAGGTGCAGCGATCTTCATTTTTTTCCAGATTAAAGGGATCAAAAACCCAAACGGAATGAACAGGATGATATTCAAAATATATCCGACCATATCGATTCCCGCAGAAAAGGGGATAGGATTAATGTGGGAAATTTCTGTTTGGAAGCGATACAAAAATGCATCCCATAAAGTGCCGGTTCCTGTGACGTGATATACACATACGATGTAGACGGCAAAAAGAAATAAAAGCAGGCCGGGCAGAAGATGTGTTTTTTCTCCGCCCTTTTTCTGTTTGTGCGAAAGAAAAATAAAGGCAGCCGAAAAAGGAAGGATCGAAGCCGCAAATTCATAGGTATAAAAAATTAAAGTTTCCATAGAGTTTCTCCTTTATATATGTTTTAAAAGGCTGTTGGGAGTTGTGAAAAAGCAAGTTCGCCTAAGTGTTTGTGTTTCGTTAAAAGTATAAAATAAGTATATCATCGAAAATAAGAAGATTGTGGGAATTGCGGGAATATTAAGGAATATTAAGGAAAGCTTAAATAAAACTGGCGAATCGGAAGTGTATATGATACACTGGATGTATTCTTGATAAAAATGTACAGTAAAGGCGTTTGCCGCATCGGAACGAAATAGATGTAATGGGAGAAATATTTATAGTATTCAGACGTATAAGGCAGGTGGAACATGAAAAAGAATCTTACATTTAAAGAGTTGATATTTGTTGCAAGTATGTTGTTTGGGATGTTTTTTGGCGCGGGAAATTTGATCTTTCCGATATTTATGGGACAGCTTGCAGGCCATCATGTGTGGGCGGCATCGGCAGGTTTTCTGATCACAGGTGTCGGGCTTCCGCTTCTTGGTGTGGCGGCGCTTGGCGTCAGCCAGAAAGACGGACTTTTGGAATTAAGCAGTCAGATCGGCAGAAAATACGGAGTTTTCTTTACGTGTCTTTTGTATTTGACGATCGGGCCTTTTTTTTGCAATCCCAAGATGCGCTACGGTTTCGTTTACAGTTGGAATAGAGCCGTTTATTTCAGACGGCGGGAAGATGGCAGGATTGGGAATATTCTCTTTTGTATTTTTTGCCGTTGTATTGTTTTTTTCATTGAAGCCGGGACAGATCTTAACGTGGATCGGGAAAATACTGAATCCTCTGTTTTTAATTTTGTTGAGTATTTTTGTTATTCGGGCGCTTTTTTCACCGGCCGGAAATATGAGTAAGATCGAGGCATCCGGCGCATATGTGTCCGGCGCCTTTTCAACCGGTCTGCTGGAAGGGTATAATACGATGGATGCTCTGGCCGGGCTTGCTTTCGGAATTATTGTTGTTAATGTAATCAGAAGCCTTGATATAAAGGAGTCGGGAGCAGTGGCAAAAAATACGATAAAAGCAGGCGTTTTCAGCTCATTATTAATGGCGCTTATCTATGTTTTGGTTGCGGTTGTCGGTGCGCAGAGCCGCGGGGTGTTTCCTGTGGCGGCAAATGGAGGAGAGACATTTGCGATCGTTTCCGAATACTATTTCGGAAAGCCGGGTCAGATTATATTAGCGCTGATTTTTGCGGTGGCATGTTTGAAAACAGCGATCGGCCTTGTTACAAGCTGTGGGGAGACGTTTGAAAAGATATTTCCGAACGGACCTTCTTATCGTGTGTGGGCAGTGATTTTTTCTCTTCTTTCTTTCTTGATCGCAAATGTAGGACTTGATGCGATCATTGCATATTCTCTTCCTGTTTTGATGTTCTTGTATCCGCTGGCAGTGACACTTATTTTGCTTACTTTATGCGGAAAGCTGTTTGGGAATGACAGAAGAATATACAGTTGGGTGACAGCGTTTACGGCTGCAGCGGCGATTTTAGATTTTGTGAAAGCTTTGCCAAAAAATTCGGATGTAATCGTGAAACTTCAGGAGATGCTCGGTGCGGTATCAAAGATGCTTCCGATGTCGAAGTATGGTTTTGGATGGGTGTGTCCGGCTTTGGTTGGATTGATGATCGGTCTGGTCCTTCAAAAGATACGAAAGAATAAAAGATAAGTTTTATGAAAGATAAAAAAATCAAAAAACCTATTCGTTAAAACTACCAAATTTCATTTGTGGATTTTGGATGTTTTGACAAATATGAAAACGATACCAAAAATGCGATTGACAAATGACGAAAGTGAGTATATTGTAAAGACATAAACAAGAAAACAAAGAGAAAAGTGAGGTGGAAAAAGTTTTGGCAACGATATCAGATGTTGCTCGGCTGTCAGGAATGTCAGTTTCAACTGTCTCAAGAGTTATCAATAACAAACCTCATGTTTCGGAGGAAAAGAGACAGAAGATACTGGAGGCTATGGACGCTCTTGGTATAGTCCGCTTCAGGCGGCAAGACAGTTAAGAGGTTCGGGCTCCGGGAATATAGCGGTAGTTGTTCCTACTATCACAAATAACTTTTTCGCACAACTGGTCGATTCAATTGAGAAAACTTGCAGACAGTATCATTACCGAACATTGATCGTGCAGACTTACGGAGAAAAAGAAAGTGAAGAAAGCGCAATGAATCTTCTGAAGATGCAGCATGCTGACGGAGTGATTTTATGTGCGATAGAGAATGACTGGGATAAGTTGAAATCATATGGCGAATATGGAAAACTTGTCGTCTGCAATGAATATAATCAGGACAAGGAAATTTCGATGGTATGCGGCAGACAGTATGAAGGGTTTTATAAAGCTTCGAAATATCTTTTGGAAAAAGGATATCGAAAGATTGCATATTGTACAGGAACAAGAGCAGTGACCCTTCAGGATAAAGGAATTAATATCGACAGCGATCGCTATAGAGGATATATGGACGCGCTTGCTCAAAGCGGAATTGCGGCAAATACGGCATGGCTGTTTTCGGGAGTGAGGGAAATGGAAGACGGGCGAAAGATTATGCGGAAGATTTTGGAACTTTCCGAAAAACCGGATGCGGTAATTGCCGGAAGTGATGAGGTTGCGGCAGGCATGGTGATGGAAGCGCTGAAGAATGGTGTAAAAATACCACAGGATATTGCGATTATGGGAGTAGATGATCAGCCATTGGCATCCTATCTCCAGATTCCGTTAACAACGATATGGCAGCCTGTACAGGATGAAGGCCGATGTGCGGCAAAAGAAATGGTTCGTCAATTAAAAGGTGAATCAGAAGGAATAAGAAGAAAAGAGTTGGATTTGAAGCTGATAGTCAGACAGTCGGCATAAATCGGACAGAAACCGGTATGAAAATAGAACCGGTTTTTAAAAACAAAAAATTGGTAACGATACCAAACGAAAAACAGAGACGTATTTGTAAACGAAAAACACAAATAAAGAAACTAAAAATGATTAAAAAAGAGGAGGAACAAAAATGGTAGTATTAGCAAGAATTGATCAGCGTTTGATTCATGGGATTATCGTAAATCAATGGGCGCCGGCGCTTCAGGTGAAGAGATTTATGGTTGTAGACGACATTCTTTGCAGCAATGAAGAGGTAAAAGCGAGTATGAGAATGGCGAAGCCGGCAGGAACGGGAGTATCGGTGATTTCGGCAGAGACGGCGATTGCTAATTTTAAAGCAGGGAAATATGACGGTCAAAGAGTTTTTGTCCTTGTAAAAGAACCGGAAACTTTAATCCGTCTGATTGAAGGCGGCGTAGAGATACCGAAAGTTGATCTTGGGATTATGTTTAATGAAGACGGAAGAACTCCTATTTCTAAATTTATTGCATTAAATGAAAAAGAAAAAGAGGATCTTGAAACGATCAAGGGAAAAGGAATACCGGTTGTGATTCAATATGTTCCGACAGATGCAGAAGAGGCATATTAAGAAACAAGAGATTCGGATAAAAGAGATATGTTTAATGTGATGAGATTTTTCGGAATCGGATTGTTAAAGAGAGATTGAGGTGAAAGATATGGAAGTAATACAAATATTTGTATCGTGATTTTGGCAGGATATATGACGGTTGACCAGAACGGACCGGTTGTTTTGTCATGGTTTTCGGTAATTGTAGGAATGATATCAGGTTTGATCATGGGCGATATGAATACAGGTCTTATGATCGGAGGAACATTCCAGTTGATGTCGCTTGGCGTTGCAGCTTTGGGAGGAGCATCTGCTCCGAATTATGGTTTGGCGACGATTATAGGAACGTTTATTGCCGTGAGAACCGGAACAGGAGTCGATGCAGCGATTGCAGTCGGACTTCCGGTAGGGCTTCTGGCAATCCAGTTGGAAGTAGTTGTAAGAATTCACATAAATTTTATATCTGATTTTTGATTATCCGCATAAACACTATACTTCAAGCATTTTGAAATATAGGAAAGCACTCATTTTACCACGAATTTACCACGATTGAATGAGCCTTGATATGACGTAAGAATTTGAAAAGGACACCGTATAGTTTGGTGTCCTTTTACATGAAAATCATTAGTCGCTATTGATTGTTATTATACATTTTGTTAATTGTTCTTATTTCTTTTACGTTTTTTACCGAAAATCATGAGTATTGTCCGAGAGTGATTGGTCTTGCGTATGGTTAACCCTAAAGTTATGGAAATAAGACTTAGAAGCAAACTTAAGAGTGTGTTGATAGTGCATTATCTTAAAATTTTGTATAATAGGAATTGAAGTTAAATTAGATGCTAAAAATTTGTAATTAAGAAGGAGGGATTCGTCATGTTGGTATTCCAAATGCGTAATGTAGATAAAACATCTACTGTTTTGAAACAG
>ENA-OQJH01001373-OQJH01001373.1-human-gut-metagenome-genome-assembly--contig:-NODE-1373-length-10240-cov-2.497874_pt1 | contig 10240 bp, 15 predicted proteins | sample MGYA00242597_ERZ504763 | MGnify/ENA primary metagenome ERZ504763 (study PRJEB26092, sample SAMD00036359) | human gut metagenome | host: Homo sapiens | study: EMG produced TPA metagenomics assembly of... | reverse complement strand
TCTTCCTGCGCACGCTTACGGGCACGCTCTATTTCTTCTGCAATTAATTTATCGATGCGGGCATTCAGCTGATTGGCTTCCCTGCGTTTTTTATTTATCTCATTCTGCAATCCTTTCTGCTTCTTTTGCAGATTAGTCACCAACGTACGCTTCTCTTTTTCCTGCTCTTCCAACTTCACCTTTTCGCTCTCACGTTCTTGCAGCAGGTTCTCTTTGGCGGCTTTCACTTGCTGACGTTCCGCTTTCTTCTTGCGTATCTGCTCCTGTTTCTTTAGGATTTCTTCCCCTTGCAGACGTTGATAAGTGGCATATTCACGGACATATCGCATACGCCGATAAGTCTGCCCCAGATTCTTTGCCGAAAAATAAACATGAGCTTCTCCTCTATCGACTTATTCTTATACAAGTACTGAACAGAAGCTTCATATTTCTTCTTTTTATCTTTCAAATCCTTCTCCAGTCCGTGCAACTGACGCTCCAATGAAGCCAGTTCACGCTGGATAGCCTCCACATCATTGTTGATAGCCATGATATAGCGTTTCCGCTCTTCAATCTGTCCGGTCAACACAGCCAGACTATTCAACTGGCTTCCCACATCTTTCTTTGTATCCTTCAATATAGATTCCGATTCGGCAATCTGCTTTTGCAGCGCACCACGTTTACTTTCCAGCTCACGAATCAACTTGTTCGATTGAGCGAAAAGAGGAACTGCCAACCACAGGCAACTGATTAGAATAACAAAGAAACGTTTCATCATAATAAAGCTACCAGCATTTTTACTAATTCTTCCAAAGGAATCTGGTTGTATTTAGACGTCAGTTCCGTCGGAGTCATCGAAAACTCTTGTGTGGAGAACTCATAAAGTTGGACTTTAGCCTTTTCTAATGAAGGAATTCCTATATCTTTTCCTGTCAGTTCTGTCTTTCCACCAGGAAGAGAGGCATCCATCAATATCTTTTCCAAACGGGAAAACTCCACATTCTTCGACAATACATTTTTCAATTCAGCTTTAGTGGCACGAACAAAGCGTTTATTCATCCTGTCTACCAATAAAACTTCGTCGGGAGTAACTTCTATACGCGCCACTTCCGTACGCAGAATAGGCATCAATAAGGAGATTTGTACCCGCTCATGAGTTTTCATCTTCATGGTTCCCCCTACAGACATGCTTCCCTTCTTGCCGGGAATGGTCAACTGAAGCCTGGAAGCCAGGTAACTGGATGTCGGAGCCTTTGTCGAAGTCTTAGTTTCCGAAGTTGCCAAGTGTTTCGAGCTCTTACAGCCGGCCAACACCACTACCACCAACAACAGTAGATAAATGATTCTTTTCATTCCGCAATATATTTCTTCTTCTCTATTTTCTGTTTCAACGTTTTCGACTCGCTACCCATTTCCAGTGCCTTCTTCCAATATTTCAACGCACCTTCCACATCGCCGGTCATAAAATAAATATCTCCGCAATGCTCCACAATCACATCGCTCTTCTCGCCGTCGTTCTTCATTGCATTGTCAATATAGATACGGGCTTCGGCATAGTTTCCCTTTTCAAAAAGAATCCATGCATAAGTATCGAGATAGGTCGAATTATTAGGTTCGGCTTTCACCGTTTTATAACTCATCTCCTCCGCCTTGTCCAAGTCACGACGTTCCACAGACAGATAATAAGCATAATTGTTCAATGCGCCAATATTGGAAGGATTGTACACCAAAGACGAATCGTAAGCAGCGTATGCCTCCGCCATCTGTTTCTTGGTATGATAAACATCCCCCATAATTGAATAGAAATCCGAAATGACTTCTTTTTGGGTATCAGCAGTTACGTGTTCCAATGCCCTGCCGCAAACACTCAATACACTATCCGTCTGTTCTGCCTGATGATAAGCAATAGCCAGATAATAATAAAGCGCCAACGCATCCGGAGTAGCTCAATACCGGGTTCACAGACTTTGATAATTTGCTTGTAGTCTTCCTTTTTCACCGCCGCATTAACCAGCATCAAACGGGCAGCCTTATTGGTAGGGTCCAGATCAACCACCTGCTCCAATACCGGCACAGCCTCTTGTTCCATATTCTTCGACAACAGGTATTGAGAATAAAGCATCGGAATCTGCGGATCATCTATATCCTGCTTCATCATCCGGTCGAACAAGGCAATCACTTGAGTACTATCTTTAGCAGACGACTGTTCGTTTTCCACAATCACCTGTCTCATAACACTGATTTTGGTATCCGAAGTCACCTTCTTATTCAGCAATAAAGTATCCAACTGCTGTTGATACAACTCTTTCTGACCGGTCTGTTCATAATAAGAAGCCATTGAAAAAAGAGCCATCGGATTGTCAGGCTCTACCGCCAGGACCTTCTGATATGCATCGTATGCTTCCTGCTTTTTTCCATTCTGAAGATACACATCTCCCAATATCACCTGATAACGCATATCCATCGGATATTCCTGTACCAGACTTTCTATTTCCTGAAATGCCTTCTTATCATCTTTCATCTGAAGATAAATACGGAATTTCTCCATAGAAAGCTGCTCATTCTTACCCAAGCGTTTCTCTAAACGGTTCAATGTAGAAATGACATCGTTATATTTCTCCTGACGACTGTAAATATCAAGAAGACTGAACAAAGGCTCCTGCTTTGACGGGAAACGGGTTACCATTTTCTCAAGCAACGTTACAGCCTTATCCAACTCGTTCTGTTGCTGATACAGGCTGACCAGCCCCTGGCTATACCAGAAATTATCAGGAGCAAAAGCCACCGCCTGCTCCAAAGCCGCCTGACCTTGCGGCACCTGGCGGAGGAACATATAATACTGCGATATTTCATAAAGCGCCGAAGAAGCGTTCGGATTGATATCCAGGCAATGCTGTAACAAGCCAAATGCCGCATCATACTCATTCTTTTCTTTCATCCGCATGGCTTCCAAAAAGAAGTAGTCATATTTACGCTGTTGTTCAGCAGGAAGCAATGATTCTTTTACCGAAAAGGATGCATCTGCCTTCACTGCTGTTTTTGCTGTACGCATAGAGCGGGTTCCCCCACACGAAGTGAGCACTAACACCGTCACGAACAGCCATCCTATTTTTATCTTCATTCTATTTTTTCGATTAAGCATTCATCATACTCCGGTATGTCCGAAGCCACCGGCTCCGCGTTCCGTTTCATCCAGCACCTCCACTTCCTGCCATACAGGCTGTTCGTGCTTTGCTATCACCATCTGCGCGATACGTTCGCCATCTTCAATAACAAAAGCCTCGGACGAGAGATTGACTAAAATGACACAAACTTCTCCACGATAATCCGCATCAATCGTACCCGGAGAATTAAGTACTGTGATACCTTTCTTTATCGCCAGTCCGCTACGTGGACGAACTTGCGCCTCAAATCCCTTCGGCAGAGCGATATACAATCCTGTCGGCACCAGACAACGTTGTAACGGTTCCAGTGTGATAGGTTCAGAAAGATTAGCACGGATATCCATTCCTGCGGACAATTCGGTGGCATAAGCCGGAAGCGGATGCTTCGATTTATTGATAACTTGAATATTCATAAATGCATGTTTACTATTTAACGGGCGAAAATACACATTTTGAACTGAAAAATAGTTAAGTTTGCAGTTAAATAATGTACCGTTCCCTAAATTGTAAATAGTAAATAGTCAAATCGTAAATAAAATGATGAATTGGAAACAACTAATATCAGCGAAACGTTTCGGGATGGAAGAATTCCATGAAGAACGACAGGAAAACCGATCCGAATTCCAACGGGATTATGACCGTCTCATTTTTTCGGCTCCTTTCCGCAGATTACAGAACAAGACGCAAGTATTCCCTCTTCCGGGCAGCGTTTTTGTACACAACCGACTTACGCACAGTCTCGAAGTAGCCAGCGTTGGCCGTTCACTCGGGGACGATGTTGCCAAAGCACTTCTGGAACGTCATCCGGAACTTCAAGATTCTTTCCTGCCGGAGATCGGTTCTATCGTCTCGGCGCTTGCCTGGCACAGATTTGGGAAATCCACCCTTCGGTCATTCAGGTGAAAAGGCTATTTCTACTTTTTTCTCTGAAGGGAAAGGAGTTCGCCTGAAAGAAAAGCAGCCGAACGGCGAGCAACTTCTCCGATGGAATGGGAAGATTTGACACATTTTGAAGGAAATGCAAATGCGTTCCGAATACTGACACATCAGTTGAAGGACGTCGCAAAGGCGGATTTGTCCTGACATATACCACTCTGGCTTCTATCGTGAAATATCCCTTTTCATCGAGCCTTGCAGGAACCAAATCGAAGTTTGGATTCTTCGTCAGCGAAGAAGAAAGTTTCCAAAAAATAGCAACTGAATTAGGACTGACCTTGCTCAACGAGCATCCTTTGAAGTATGCACGCCACCCACTAGTCTATTTAGTGGAAGCGGCAGACGATATTTGCTATCAGATGATGGATATTGAGGATGCATATAAGCTGAAGATTCTCACCACTGAAGAAACCAAAGAACTATTAATGACCTATTTCAGCGAAGAGCGACAGGAACATCTCCGGAAAACATTCCTGATTGTCAATGATGTCAACGAACAAATCGCCTACCTGCGTTCTTCCGTCATCGGTTTATTGATCCGGGAGTGTACCCGTGTCTTTTTAGATCATGAACAAGAAATACTGTCCGGCACGTTCGAAGGATCACTAATCAAGCGCATAGCCGAACGTCCGGCAGCAGCCTACAAACACAGCGTCGAAGTATCTATCAATAAAATCTACCGTTCACGGGACGTACTGGATATCGAACTAGCGGGATTCCGCATCATCAGTACCTTACTCGAATTGATGATAGACGCCGTGACCTCACCCGAAAAGGCTTATTCCAAACTCCTGATCGACCGGGTATCCAGCCAATACAATATAAATTCGCCTGTACTCTATGAAAGAATACAGGCGGTACTTGACTATATATCGGGAATGACCGATGTCTTTGCTCTTGATCTTTATCGTAAAATTAACGGGAACAGTCTGCCTGCGGTGTAACCACTTTAGGAGTAAAAACCTCTTTCCCTTCACAAGAAGACAATCTCAACGCATCCGGATGGCTTTCAATAAACGTCTGGATGTGTCGAATTCGTTTATCTTCAAGAATTTCGTCTACAGCAATCAGAATACCGGTTTCTTCCACATCACCGAACTCGTAATTGACAGCTGTTCCGAACATACGCATCGTAGGCTTAAGCTCATATACGCATTTACCAACGGAGGAATATTATAGCCCAATTTACGGATTTCACAATTCAATATCTTATAGTCCTCTTTAAAAGTACTCTTGCAGAACAATGCGTTCAACTCTTCTTCGGAAGTCTCAAGTTGCAGAGGCTCAATCGGAGTAACAAGTTTCTCTTTATCATAAAAATGTTTCTTGAGGAAATGAAGAATCATATCACGGCCACGACGATGGTAGCTAGGATACATGGTCACCTTGCCAAAGAAATACTTCACATTCGGCATAACCACGGTCAACGCTCCCAACCCGTCCCACAGATTATCCAAAGCGAACAATCCTTTGCTTCCGGCACGGGTAGACTGATATTCAAGCGTAACAAACGAACGCCCCAGCTCAATTGTCTGCGGCAGGTATTCTTTAATAAAAGCATCAGAAAAATGAAACATGTGGGAAGTAGCCAGAATTGGCGCGCCTTTTTCATCAAAACGCACGTCCGTACCAAGCAGATACCGGTAACCACCCAGAATTTCTTCCGCTTCCGGATTCCATACGATCAACTGCTTGTAGGGGTGTTCCATCGTGTCGTATTCATCAATATCCATTGACAGGCCTGTACCTCCACCAGCAGCACGGAAAGCTATTTCACGCAAACGACCAATCTCTCTCATTACATTAGGAGCATTCTGATGAGTAATAATATAAATCTGATTATTACTCTTATTCGTCATTCGTAAGCGTTTGTCTTCCGTCAATTCTGCCTTCAGCAGTTCTTTGCTTACCGGTTTAATAATCTCTTCCATATTCCTTGTTATAGTTGTTCTATCAGTTACAGTTTATAAACAATATCCTTTACGTATTCAGCCCACTGCGCAGGGTTTTCGATTTATCAAAAGTCTGCCAGGGTATGGGTTTGCCAAAAGTGACAGTAAAAGTTTTGTGGCGATTCTTAAACATTTCATCCGCAAGATACAACATAGCGATGTTAAACTTGATACCCAATGCCTTGCAAATATTTGCCAGGTTGTAGAAGAAATCAGAATTCCTGCCTCCAAAATGCACGGGTATTACATCACGTTTTGCTTGTATGCTCTTTACTACAAATGTCTTTTTCCATTCCAGTCACGAATGACTCCATTCTGACGACGCGAACACAGTCCGGCAGGGAACATTATCAGCTGGTCATCCGACTGAAATCCGGCTTCCACCATTTTCGGGAAGTCTTTTGCCTGTTTGCCGGTTTTATTAATAGGTATGCAAAGGGGAGCCAATCCGCGTAGATTCATCAACAAATCATTCACCAGGTATTTCACTTTCCCATCATAGTGCTTTCCCAACACATAACCAAGCGCAACACCGTCCTGTCCGCCTAACGATGATTGGACACAAAAGTATACAATCCCTCCTTAGGCAAGTTCTCAATGCCTTTCACGTCCACTTTCGCATCCAAAAAGCCCATACATGCCTCCAGAAAGTCCACACCCAATCTATCCTTCGACTCATTCAGGAATACATTAATTTCATCCTGATGAACAATTTTCTTCAGATAAGAAACCACGAATTTAGGGATGTACTTATAATGCTTCGGAGCCTTTGTCCGAAGTATCTTATCGACATCAATCAAAAATAAAGAGTCATCAGTCATTCTTTTCAAATAAAAATGATGGCACAAAATTAACGGTTCTTTTTTATTAATCGCAATAATTTGGTAGAAAATGCAGGATTTAAGTTCAGAAGATAAAAAAATACCACCTAAAAACTATCAAAAACAACCTAAAAACTATCCGCGGATAGTTTTCGGGCATAAAAACGTCGGATTTCCCCCTATCGGGTTTCAGAAATTCACGTAAACTTGCAACATCGAAAATAACAAACGAATATTCACCTTTAAAAAGCAACACATATGAAAAGTTTAAGCTTCAGAAAAGATTTAGTAGGAGTACAAGATGAATTACTACGCTTCGCTTATAAACTGACAACTGACCGTGAAGAAGCAAACGATTTGTTGCAGGAGACATCATTAAAAGCATTAGATAATGAAGATAAATATACCCCTGATACAAATTTCAAAGGATGGATGTATACCATCATGCGCAACATATTCATCAACAACTACCGCAAGGTAGTCCGCGACCAGACATTCGTCGATCAGACGGATAATCTTTATCATCTGAATTTACCACAGGACGGAAGTTCAGAAAGTACAGAAAGAGCATACGACCTGAAAGAGATGCACCGTGTAGTCAACAAACTCCCCAAAGAATACAGAGTTCCGTTCGCCATGCACGTTTCAGGATTCAAATACCGTGAGATTGCGGAAAAACTGAACCTCCCGCTAGGCACAGTAAAGAGCCGTATTTCTTCACGCGCCAGAAATTACAGGAAGAATTGAAAGACTTCCGCTAGACCTTAACTATATAAATTGGTGATCTCGGATCACATACTTCTTTAATACAGATTTAGTTTTGATTAATGATTAAAAGGCAGAAATACTCCGGTATATTCTGCCTTTTCTTTTATTACTAAGATTAGTTGCACGACACCCGGGTCTCAACACCTACAACACCCGGGTCTCAATGGGTCTGACACCCGGGTGTCAGGTATGATGAGACCCGGGTGTCGTACAAGTTCCTATTGCATCAAAAGAAGTCTTCACTACCCTATTATTTAAAATTCACCTATACAGACATTTTTCCCCGTTTTACTGTCACAACTCCCCCACCAGCAGACTACTCCCAAAGCCGCATCATTTTCAAGCAAATAGACATTTAACATTCTGTTGAAACTTCTCTGAAGTTTTTATGGAAAGTTGTGGGGAATTGTGGGGAATTTCATACTTTTACGGTCGCTTATTATAATAAGGTAATGATACGTTTTTTAGGAAATATTGAAGCCAGGGCGGACGCCAAAGGAAGGGTGTTCATACCCGCTACCTTCAGGAAGCAACTACAAGCAGCTTCCGAAGAGAGGCTTATTATGCGTAAAGACGTATTTCAGGACTGTTTGACCCTGTACCCCGAGAGCGTGTGGAACGAGGAGTTGAACGAGCTTCGCAGCAGGCTGAACAAATGGAACAGCAAACACCAACTCATTTTCAGACAGTTTGTGAGCGACGTTGAAGTGGTGACACCTGACAGCAACGGACGTATATTAATCCCCAAACGATATTTGCAGATTTGCAGTATTCATGGAGATATACGTTTTTATCGGCATCGACAATAAGATAGAGATCTGGGCGAAAGAGCGGGCAGAACAGCCCTTTCATGTCGCCTGAAGAGTTCGGTGCAGCATTAGAAGAAATTATGAACGATGATAATAGACAAGATGGAGAAAGATGAATTGACATACCATGTACCTGTATTGCTGAAAGAAAGCGTTGACGGGATGAATATCCAACCGGGCGGAACGTATGTAGACGTTACATTCGGAGGAGCGGGACATTCGCGCGAGATACTTTCACGACTCGGAGAAGGTGGACGTTTATTGGGATTCGACCAGGACGAGGACGCTGAACGGAACATTGTCAACGATCCTCACTTCATCTTCGTGCGCAGCAACTTCCGTTATCTGCAAAATTTCCTGCGTTATCACGACATCGAGCAGGTGGATGCAATCCTGGCCGACCTCGGCGTATCGTCCCATCATTCGATGATAGCGAACGCGGCTTTTCTTTCCGTTTCGACGGAGTGCTGGATATGCGTATGAACAAGCGTGCCGGAATTACGGCAGCAGACATCGTGAACACTTACGAGGAAGAACGTCTTGCAAACCTCTTCTATCTGTACGGAGAGCTGAAGAATAGCCGCAAACTGGCTTCTGTCATCGTTAAAGCCAGAAGCGGACAGAATATCCGGACTATCGGTGAGTTTCTGGAAATCATCAAACCGCTTTTTGGTCGTGAACGCGAAAAGAAAGAGCTGGCAAAAGTGTTCCAGGCACTGCGGATCGAAGTAAATCAAGAGATGGAAGCGCTGAAAGAGATGTTGCTGGCAGCTACGGAAGCACTAAAGCCGGGCGGCAGACTGGTGGTAATCACTTATCATTCATTGGAAGACCGCATGGTGAAAAACATCATGAAGACGGGCAACGTAGAAGGAAAAGCAGAATCCGACTTCTTCGGAAATCTACAAACGCCTTTCCGCCTTGTCAATAATAAGGTAATCGTTCCCGACGAGGCAGAAATAGAACGGAACCCACGGTCGAGAAGTGCCAAATTACGAATTGCAGAAAAGAAATAAAAAGATATGGAAGAAGAAGTAGTAAATAAGAAAACAGAAGAGGGCAAGAAGAAAAACCGCACCTCGCTGAAGAGTATTCTGGGTGGAGACATTCTGGCTACCGATTTTTTCCGCCGTCAAACGAAGTTGCTGGTACTTATCATGGTATTCATCATCTTCTACATTCACAATCGTTATGCCAGTCAACAACAACAGATTGAGATAGACCGGCTGAAAAAGGAATTGATAGACATTAAATACGACGCACTGACGCGCAGCTCGGAACTGATGGAGAAGAGTCGCCAGTCGCGCATTGAAGATTATATATCGAATAAGGAAAGCGATTTGCAAACATCAACCATCCTCCTTACCTTATTAAATAAGTGGAGAGTGGAGAGTTGAGAATTGAGAGTTTTTAAAAGACAAATACTGTGGCAGTTAATAAAAAGAACATAATGACCCGTTACTTCTTCGTCATCCTGTTGATGGCGTTGATAGGAATAGCTATTGTTGTAAAAGCAGGCATCACCATGTTTGCCGAACGACAATACTGGCAGGATGTGGCTGATCGTTTCGTAAAAGAGAATGTGACGGTGAAACCTAATCGTGGAAACATTATTTCTTCTGACGGTAAACTGATGGCCAGTTCGCTACCCGAGTACAGAATCTATATGGACTTTATGTCCGGTGAGAAGGACGAAAAACGCAGACGGAAAGATCAGGCACGCCGGGACTCCATCCTCAATGCCAATATGGATTCTATCTGTATCGGACTTCACAAGATATTCCCGGACAGGAGTGCAGCCCAATTCAAAG
>ENA-OQJH01001372-OQJH01001372.1-human-gut-metagenome-genome-assembly--contig:-NODE-1372-length-10241-cov-1.748072_pt1 | contig 10241 bp, 16 predicted proteins | sample MGYA00242597_ERZ504763 | MGnify/ENA primary metagenome ERZ504763 (study PRJEB26092, sample SAMD00036359) | human gut metagenome | host: Homo sapiens | study: EMG produced TPA metagenomics assembly of... | reverse complement strand
CTATTTAATTCATTAAGCAAACTAACAGACGAAGCCAGTGAACTTCATAAGCCATATTTGTGCTTTTAGTCGCGGCGCGTTGAATGTTCGCTCCACGCGCTCGCATCCAACACTTGCTCCGAGACCACAAATATGCTTAGAACTTCACTGGCTTCTGTACTGTGGCTGGAGAGGATGAATTAAATAGAAAGTGGGAGGATTTGGGGACAGAAGCTGATGTCTTCTGCTTACTCGAGAATGGCTGGGAATAGAGGGTATGATTTAGCTTTTTTAACGATTGTCACAGCAATATTTCAATAATTTCAGAACAAGAAACAGGCTTCTATTCTCAATCTCAGTTCTTTAACAAATCCATTTAAATACTAAGTATCTATTCACAATATTTTTAGAGTAAGCAGAAAACTTCTGCCCTCTCCCCCAAATCTCCACAATTACTATTTAATTCAAACAAAATCCAACCAAAGACAGCCCGAGAAGAGAACCGATACCCTATATTTGTGGCCTCGGAGCAAGGTTTAGATGCGAGCGCATAAAGCGAGCATTTAAACCGCCGCGACTAAAGTCACAAATATAGGGTATCGGTTCTCTTCTCAGGCGTCTGTTTGTCTAACGAATTAAATAGTAATCCACCTTACATTTGTTCTGGACATTCAATTCCTAATAAGTCTAACGCGGATTTAATTACCTTCATTGTTACATCTACAACTTTAATCTTGCCAGTTTTTACATTTTCCTCTTCTACGTTAATCTGGCAGTCATGATAGAACTTATTAAAGTGCTGAGCTACAGATACTGCAAATCTTGCGATCATAAATGGTTCGTATTTGTCTGCTGCTTCTTTAATAACTTCTGGGAATCTTGTAAGGTCTTTTAACAGATTCATTGTTGCGTCATCTGTTAATACGGAATAGTCGATTTCTGCTGGTAACTCTACCGCTCCTACCTTACGGAATACACTGGCACATCTTGCGTAAGTGTACTGTACATATGGACCTGTCTCTCCATCAAAGTTAAGAATTTTATCCCAGTTAAAGATAACATCTTTAATTCTCTGATTATATAAGTCATTGAAAAGAATGGCTCCGATACCAACCTGTCTGGATACTTCTTCTTTGTTTGGTAAGTCAGGATTCTTTTCATTAATGATTTCATGAATCTTTTCGATGGCTTCATGTAAAATCTGCTCTGCATAAATAACATTTCCGTTTCTTGTGGAGAGCTTTCCACCTTCATACTAACTAATCCGTATGGAACATGTACAAGATTCTGATACCAGTCATATCCTAATAATTCGATTACTTTGAATACCTGAGCAAAATGAAGTTTCTGCTCTAATCCTGTTACATAGATACATTTATCAAAGTTATATGTTCTCTTACGATATAATAATGCAGCTAAGTCACGGGTAGCATAAATACTACTTCCATCTTTCTTCATAATAAGACATGGAGCCATATCATAATCATCTAAAGGTACAATATGTGCGCCCTCACTCTCTACAAGTAAGTCTTTTTCCTGTAATTTTTCTACTACTTCATGAGTCTTATCACGGTAGAAGCTTTCACCTGTGAAATGATCGAAATCCATTCCAAGTAATTTATAAATTCGTTTATATTCTACTAAACTGATATCTTTGAACCACTGCCAGATAGAAAGAGCTTCCTCGTCTCCCTGCTCCATTTTAACGAACCATTCTCTTGCCTGATCATTTAAGGAATCATCTTTTTCTGCTTCCTGATGGAACTTTACATAAATTTTCATCAATTCGTCGATTCCATTCTCTTCTACTGCTTCTTTGCTTCCCCACTTTTTATAGGCAACAATAAGCTTACCGAACTGTGTTCCCCAGTCTCCTAAATGATTAATTCTTTCTACATGATATCCTAATTTGGAATAGATTTTATAAAGAGAGTTTCCGATAATAGTTGTTCTTAAATGTCCTACATGGAAGTTCTTTGCTACGTTTGGAGAAGAATAATCAATACAAACTGTCTTTCCTTCTCCCTCTGTTCCCTGGCCAAAGTCTGGAGTATCAACAGTATTCATAATTCTTTTGCAAATGCTTCCTTTGCTAAGAAAAAGTTAATGTATGCTCCTACATTGACAACTTTATCAAAAATATCGTATCCCTTTTCATTAATCTGTGCTGTCAGTTCTTCAGCAATCATATTTGGGGCTTTGCGGAATACCTTTGCCAGTTTAAAACATGGAAAAGCGAAGTCTCCCATATCTGTTTTTTTAGGAATTTCTAAAGCTGCTGCAATCTCTTCTTTATCCAACTGCTCAATATTTTCGGATAAAATATCAATAATCTTATTTTTCATTCTTTACTTCCTTTCTCTTTTTCATTCATCTTTAGAATCTTTTTATACGATTTGTGAAAATCTGATTCACAAGTTTTTATATATGATTTATAAAAATCTCATTTGCAAGCTTCTTATATAATTTATAAGAAATCTGACTCACAAGTTTTTATATGATTTATAGAAATCTCATTTGCAAACTTTTTTATCCATCTATATTCTATCTATATCATAAGATATTTTAAACGTATCCACTGGACCATCATCACACATACAATTCAGAGTGAGCAAAATTTTATCATCAGTTACTTTACCCTCTATTAAAATCATAGAAATATTATAATCTTCCACAGCAGACATAATATTAATAGTCAACTGTCTTAATATATTTGCTACTACTTTTGTATCAAGCTGAATTCCCCCATCCTCAAACTCTAAGAGAATTTCAAGTCCTTCATATTGATTCTGAAAAAAGTAGTCAGCTCTTTTAAATTGAGTAAAGTTCTGATATACTTCATGATTCTTATAAAAATCTTCTACAGAAATCCTGTTTTTCTCTCCCTTGATCAGAAGAGTAGACATACTGTCTTCGGAATCTTCCTGAAGCATAGATTCTATATCCTGCAGGAAATCTTTAATCTCAAGCATCCTGCTGTCTAATAATTCTGCTTCCTCACTGATGCGGCTTATATTCGCAGTAAGCTGTTTTCCTTCTCATCTTTTTGTTCTTCGTCTATTTCATTTATATTTAATGGTGAAAAATATTTTCTGACATCCCTTTTTTCGATGTGGGGAAATAACGTCTTATCTTTCTGCTCTTTTTCCAATTTTAACTGGAGAATCTCATTTTCAAGATTATCCTTTTTCTCTGATAAAAACAAATATTCATTAGAAAGATGCTTTCTTAGTTTATCATGAAAAACTGACATTCTCCCCTGTAAATTTGCATTATCTATAAAAATATCATTCTTTTCTTTTATATCCATACTAATCTGCCCTATCTTTCTGATATGATATATTTAATCCTATCTCAGCTGAAGCACGTTTAAAAAGACATTCTGCGTTAATTGAGTTCAACTTCAGGTTACTCAACTACTCAACTGAAATTCAATAAAACAGCACATAGAAATGCTTCTTTAAACTTGCTTTAAGTTTCCTTCTATAAATTTTCTATAAAGGATTTTTTGATGGTGTTCCTGCTTTTCTCGGATAAAGCTTTGGTGTTCCCTTACATTTCTTAATTCTGATCAAAAGACGTTCTGCCTCATCCTCTTCTAAGCGGAAATCATCCACTTTTTCTATCTTACATCCTAACACATTCATACAATTTTGTGCATTAGAAATTTCCTCTAAACCTTTTTTTCCTTTATAGGATACAAAATATCCATTTGTTCTGACAAAAGGAACGCAGTACTCACTTAACACGCTTAAGTTTGCAACCGCTCTCGAAACACATAAATCAAAAGCTGCTCTTAAAGATTTATCTCTTGCTAAATCTTCTGCTCTTCCGTGAAGTGCTTCTAAGCCTTCTAATCCAAGTGCTTCTTTTACATCTTTTAAAAACTTAACTCTTTTATTCAGTGAATCAACGAGTACAAAGTCAATTTCCGGATAGACAATTTTCAGTGGGATTCCCGGAAAACCTGCTCCCGTTCCTACATCGATACATGTTCTTATCTGACTCATATCCACAACTCTGCGACAACTCAGACTATCAATAAAATGCTTCTCAATAACTTCATCCTCGTCTGTAATTGCCGTCAGATTCATGGACTTATTTGTTTCGATGAGCATTTTGTAAAAAAGTTCGAACTGACCTAACTGTTTTGGAGTAAGGCTGATTCCCTCTTTTTCCGCTCTCGCTTTTAATTTTTCTTTAAAATCCATATAATCTCCTTACTTCCTATGTCTCATCTGCTCCATATAAATCATCAGCACCGAAATATCTGATGGAGAAACTCCAGAAATTCTTGATGCTTGTCCTACGGAATGTGGATGTACTGCCTTTAACTTCTGTACTGCTTCTGTACGCAGGTTATGCACTTCATCATAGTTGATCGTGTCAGGAATTAATTTATTTTCCATCTTTTTAAACTGCTCTACCTGCTGAAGCTGTCTCTTAATATAGCCTTCATATTTAATGTTAATGTTAATCTGCTCAGCTACATCATCGTCTAACGGCTCTCTATCTGGATCAATTGGAGCTAAACATTCATAATTAAGTTCCGGACGCTTTATTAACTCCTCTAATGTGGAACCACTATTTAGCTTCGTACTTCCGAGGCTCTCCAGCAACTCCTGAACTGTTTTATTAGCACCGATATTTACATGTTTTAAACGCTCGATTTCTTTCTCAATCTGTTCTTTCTTTAAAAGGAACTTATCATAACGCTCATCATCAATCAGGCCAATCTCATGACCGATTGGTGTAAGACGCATATCGGCATTATCCTGTCTTAATAACAGACGATACTCTGCTCTTGAAGTCATCATACGGTATGGCTCGTGGTTCTCTTTTGTTACGAGGTCATCAATTAATACGCCGATATATGCCTGTGAACGGTCTAAGATTACTGGATCTTTTCCAAGACACTTTCTTGCGGCATTGATTCCGGCAATAAGTCCCTGGCATGCTGCTTCCTCATAACCTGAACTTCCGTTAAACTGTCCACCGCTGAAAAGTCCCTGAATATTTCTAAATTCCAATGACAATTTCAACTGATTTGGATTGATACAATCGTACTCAATCGCATAGGCATTACGGATAATCTTTACATTTTCAAGACCTTTTACAGTACGGTACATTGCATACTGTACGTCCTCTGGAAGTGAACTGCTCATACCTCCAACATACATTTCGTTTGTAAATTCTCCCTCTGGCTCGATGAAAAGCTGATGTCTTTTTCTATCAGCAAAACGAACGACCTTGTCCTCAATAGACGGACAATATCTTGGGCCTGTTCCTTCAATGACACCCGCATAATCGGAGAGCGATCTAAATTATCACGGATAATCTTATGTGTCTCCTCATTCGTATAAGTAAGCCAGCAGGAAATCTGCTCTCTCTTAATATCTTCTTCTTTATTCGTAAAGCTGAATGGCACGATTTTCTCATCACCAAACTGCTCTTCCATCACATCAAAATTAACGGAACGCTTATCAATTCTGGCTGGAGTTCCAGTCTTAAAACGATACAGCTCTACGCCATTATCCTTTAAAGACTGGCTTAAATAATTTGCTGCCTGTAAACCATTCGGGCCTGTATAATTCACAACCTCTCCATACAGGCATCTTGCCTTCAAATACGTTCCTGTTGCCAGTACAACCGTCTTGGCATGATAAATTGCTCCAGAAAATGTTTTTACACCTTTAATAACACCATCTTCCACGATAAGTTCTGTACTCTGCCTGACGCAAAGTCAGATTGTCGGTATTCTGAAGTGTATAACGCATTGTCATGGAATACGCATCTTTATCAGCTGTGCTCTTAAAGAATGTACTGCCGGCCCCTTTGATTTATTCAGCATCTTAGACTGAATATAAGTCTTATCAATGTTTTTTCCCATCTCTCCGCCGAGAGCATCAATTTCTTTTACAAGATGTCCCTTAGAACTTCCTCCGATATTCGGATTACATGGCATCAATGCCACGCTGTTCATACTAACGGTAAAAATGATTGTCTCACAGCCAAGTCTCGCTGCCGCTAACGCCGCTTCACAGCCAGCATGACCCGCTCCTACCACAACCACGTCATAGTATTCTTCTACTGTTTTCATGCTATTCTCCTTGTTTCTTTATTTTCCTGTACAGAACTTGGAAAATATCTCATTCACTAAATCTTCTTCTACGGACTCTCCAATAATCAATCCTAACTTCTCATAAGCATTCATCAGATCAATCGTAAAGAAGTCCTCCGGCATTCCTGCCTCTATACTTCTCTCTACACATTCAAGACTCTCATAAGTCTTGGCAAGTGCATCTTTATGTCTTGCATTAGTAATGTAGACTTCTTGATTCACGTCTATTCTACCATGAAACATCATATTTTTTAATTCCATTATGAAATTATCTATTCCATCTCCATATTTTGCAGAAATAGAAATTACAGGTGTTTCCTCTGAAATATATTCCTTTAGAGCAGACTGTTCAAAACCACTCTCTTCTGTTGCTTTATCAGACTTATTCAATAAAATAATTTTCTTTTTATCACGGATTCTCTGAAGAATCTCGATATCTTCCTCACTGATTTGCACTGAAGTATCCATTAAAAATAAAATCAAATCTGCGCTTTCAATCTCTTTCTTCGCTCTTTCTACACCGATACTTTCTACTTTATCTTCTGTATCTCGGATTCCGGCAGTATCTACAATATTAAGCGTGATTCCATCAATTGTCACAGATTCCTCTAACGTATCTCTAGTTGTCCCGGCAATGTCTGTAACAATCGCTCTTTCTTCTCCTAAAAGAGCATTTAAAAAAGAGGACTTTCCTGCATTTGGCTTACCGACGATACAAGTGCGGATTCCCTCTGCGATAATTCTTCCATTATCGTAAGAATCCAGCATCTCTTTTGCTATAGTAATCCACTTCTTATCTTCTTCTAAAAGCTTCTCTGGAAATCCGTCTAAGCTGTAATGTTCCGGATCATCTAAGGCCGATTCTATAAATGCAATCTGGTAAATAATCTCTTCTCTTAACTGTTTTATTTTGTCGGATAATCCTCCCTTTAACTGCGTCATAGAATTTTTTCTTGCCATCTCATTTTTAGAATCAATTAAATCCATAACAGCCTCTGCCTGAGACAGGTCAATTCGCCCATTCAGAAAAGCTCTTTTTGTAAATTCTCCCGGCTCTGCCGCTCTCGCACCATTTTTCAGTACCAGATTCAGCACTTTATACACAACTGTTACTCCGCCGTGGCAGTCGATTTCCACAACATCTTCTTTTGTATAACTGTGTGGGCCTTTCATAATAAGGACAATACATTCATCCACAACTTCCTCGCCGTCTTTAATATTACCATAATAAATACGGTGATTTTCCAGCTGATAAACATCCGCTTTTTTATTATATGCTCAAAAATTTTCGCCAAAATCTCCATTGCTTCGCTGCCGCTGATTCTTATAATTCCAATTCCTGCGTTGGATACTGCGGTAGCAATCGCGGCAATTGTATCAAATTCATTTATCATTCCTATCACACTCTCCATTTATTCAAATTTTAACTCTAAAATCAAGTTTAAATGCTATAAAAATAGGAATGTTTAAAAATTCCCGTAAGAATCTTTAAACATCCCTAATCTCATACTTATGTTATCTGTCTCTCTTTAACATAATAACAACTTTTCTATACGGTTCCTCACCTTCACTCTTCGTACAGACATATCTGTCATTCTGAAGTGCAGAATGAATCACACGTCTTTCATACGGATTCATTGGCTCTAAAGCAACAGGTTTTTTCGTTCTCTTTACCGTATATGCTATTTTTTTAGCTAATTTTTCAAGTGTTGCCTTTCTTCTCTCGCGGTAATTCTCTGTGTCAAGTTTTACGCGGATATATGCATCGCTCTCACGATTCACATAAAGGCTGATAAGATACTGTAATGCGTCAAGAGTCTGTCCTCTCTTTCCTATAAGGATACCCATATCGGAACCAGATAAATCAATATTCATTACATTATCTTCTTCTCTAAAATCAATATTTACTGTAGTTTCCACTTTCATGGCAGCAAATAATTCGTCACAGAATTCCTGTGTTCTTTCTAATAAAGACTTCTTTAATATTACCTTAATTACTGCAGGTTTGCTATTAAAGATTCCGAAGAAACCTTTGCTTCCCTCATCAACTACTTCATACTGTAACTTATCACTGCTGATTCCAAGCTCAAGAGTAGCTGCGGTAATTGCCTCATCTACAGTTTTTGCTTTAAATTCTTTAACTTCCACTACTTCTTACCTCCCTGGTATGTCCATGTTCCTTCTCATACTGAGATACCAGATAAGCCTTTTTACCAATTTCTCCAAGCTTGCTGATATCAACAGAATCAAGATTGGCATAATCTTCTGCACCTGTTCCTTCTGGTCCAGCGATTTTCTTTGTATTAATGGAAGCAATTTGCTTAATTGTCTTTCTTGCGGAAGGATTCTCAATCTCCTCTTTTGCGGCATCTGCTTAGCAGAGGTATCCATGAGTCTTTCCATAAATGTTTTCTGTCCTTTTGCTTTCTTCTTTGCAGCTTTTTCTTTGTTCTTTGCAACAAGAGCATCGATATCTGCGTTATCCATATATTTATTAATGATAACCTGCTGTAAACACTGGAATAATGCACTTGTTACCCAGTAAATACCAAGACCTGCCGGAGTAACTAAACAGAAATATAAAGACATAAGAGGCATCATGACTGTCATGCTCTTTGTCATTCCTGCTGCTGGATTATTACCATCCAGCTCAGGCTGTTTCATTGTCTTTGCAGATAAATACTGGAATAATGCAGCTAGAATAGGAATCAGACCAATAATAGAAGGATGAATCCTGGTGTCTGAGATACATTGATTCCTGCAAAGAAATCGTTCATTCCAATAATATGAGTAGATGAAGTGTTAATTACATCTGCTGCTGATGGAATCGCTTTGGCAAGTTTATGCCATGCATCTGCATTAAAATAATTCAGTGTATCAATAATCTGATTCTTTGTTGCATCTGATGCAAGACTTGTAACGTAAGAAGACTTTAATCCCTTACCAATCTTATTAATCGCATCAATTGCGCCTGCCTGTCCTGCGATTGCAGTTACAACCTGCATGTAGACAGCCTTAACCTGTGGGATATATGCAGGAATCTTACGGATAACCTGATATAACGCAAGGAAAATAGGCATCTGAATTACTAACTGAAGACATCCACCCGTTGGGTTTGTGCCATATTTTCGTAAACTTTCTGAATCTCTTCATTCTGCTTCATCATAGAAGCTGATCTGTCTTATTACGGTACTTTCTCTGAATCTTATTGATTTCAGGCTGCATTACCTGACTGATCTTAGCAAACTTCTGTTGCTTAATAGTCAGAGGCAGCATTAATAATCGAACAATAATGGTAAATATGATGATACATAATCCAATGTTCTGAATGCCGATGAAATTCAGACAATAGAAAATGAATTCCATGACATACCCAAGTAAGGTAGCAATCCATCCGATAATCGGAGTGGTAGACTGCGTCAATAACATACTTTTCCTCCTTAACTATGGAACCGGATCATATCCGCCTTTCGAAAAAGGATTACAACGCAGAATCCGCCACGCTGCTAACAATCCCCCCTTTAATACACCATGCTTCTCAATTGCCTCTATCGCATACTGCGAGCAGGTCGGTGTATATATACAGGTCGCTCTTCCTTTGAGAGCTGACAGATATTTCTGATAAAATCTTATTATTTTAATCAAAATAATTTTCATTCCAAATCGTCGTCTTTCAATAAATGATGTAAATTCAACAAATGAAAAATGGCACTTTCAAATTTCCCATAGTCAGAATCTTTCGCTGACGGGCGTGCCACAATTACAATGTCATAGCCACTCTTGATTTCTCCCCAGTGGAGACGCATAACCTCTCTGATTACTCTGGTTACTCTGTGGCGGACAATACTATTTCCTACTTTTTTACTTACGGAAATTCCCACGCGGTTAGAAGAAATGTCATTCTTCTTTATTATCATTACAAAACAGCGGTTCGCCTTAGACTTACCATTACGATATACCGCCTGGAACTCCCAATTCTTTCTTAAAGACTTAAATTCACTCACTTAACTTTCTCAACTTTCCAAAAAATCAATGAGAAAAGAAAAGGTCACATCACTGCGACCTAAGCTGATAATTTATTTCTTCCTTTTGCTCTTCTTCTAGCTAATACTTTTCTGCCGTTAGCAGTACTCATTCTTTT
>ENA-OQJH01001371-OQJH01001371.1-human-gut-metagenome-genome-assembly--contig:-NODE-1371-length-10253-cov-3.126704_pt1 | contig 10253 bp, 8 predicted proteins | sample MGYA00242597_ERZ504763 | MGnify/ENA primary metagenome ERZ504763 (study PRJEB26092, sample SAMD00036359) | human gut metagenome | host: Homo sapiens | study: EMG produced TPA metagenomics assembly of... | reverse complement strand
TCAATAATGCAAAATAAGATAGAACATAGAATTCTACTCGTTTCTAAACCGTTACCTGTCTAAAAAATAAATCTTGTAAACTATTTATTTTCAATACGTAAGAATAAATTATATGTCTTTGTCAATGCTTGGCCTACTTATGAAATCTATCCTCAAAGTGCTTGGAACTATGCTTTGAAATTGGATGATAGGGTTTTGGAGCAATGCTTGAAAGTCGAGAAGAGAGAATGGCCTTCAGACAATTATCCTTTTACTGCTGATAACGTTCCTCTAGTGATAAAAGCACAAGGGAGAAGAGTGCCTTCTTGGGGTATAGATCAATATGGCTTATGTGGTGTGTTGCCGGAAGAAGGGGCTCCGAAAAGTGAAATATTGGAAGATATAACCTTGATACCGATGGGAGCTGCCCGTTTGCGTATCTCGGCATTTCCTGTAACTTATGAATAATTTTATATTACTATGAAAAGACTGTTATTTGTGATTCTATTGACAATTATGGGATGTTGCGGTGTACATGTGCAAGCCGTTGGATACGAAAAAATTATTAATCCGGTATTGCCGGGTGATCGTCCTGATCCTACTGTCATTGAAATAAATGGAGAGTATTGGGCTGCTGCGACTTCTAATGAATGGTCGCCGTTGTTCCCTATTTTTAAATCAAAAGATTTAGTGAACTGGGAATTGGTGAATTATGTTTTTCCGGATGGAGCACCTGATTGGGCATTAAATAATTTTTGGGCCCCGGAATTATCGTATGATGAGAAACAGGGAAAGGTTTATCTGTATTATACAGCCCGTGACAAGAGGACAAAGAGATTATCGTGTGCGGCGGCGGTAGCTGATTCCCCGATGGGAGGTTCAAAGATTTGGGACCGTTGGTTGCTCAGGAACCAGGCTCTATTGATGCTTTTGCTGCAAGAGATGAGAAGGGTAAACTTTATCTTATATGGAAAGAAGACGGCAACAGTATGGGCTTGCCTACAAATATTTGGGCACAGGAGATGACGGAGGACCGCACCCGTCTGATAGGAGAAATGACTTCCTTGTTCTGTAATGACACTCCTTGGGAGGAAGGGCTGGTAGAAGGGGTATGTGTTTTTAAAAAGCAGGATTATTTTTATATCTTGTATTCGGCAGCTAGCTGTTGTGACAAGAAATGTAATTATAAAACAGGAGTGGCCCGTTCCAAATCTTTGCTGGGCAAATGGGAGAAATATGAAAAGAATCCCATTTTGGTAGACAATCAGGATTGGCGTTGTCCCGGACATGGTACTATAGTTCGGAAAGATGGAAAGGAGTTTTATTTGTATCATGCTTATAATAGGAGTGGTTCGGTATATGTCGGACGTCAGGGCGTGTTGGAGGAATTGTGTTGGGGAGAGGATGGCTGGCCTTATTTTAGGAACGATGCCGTTTATAATCGTCCTAATTTGTCTTTGGATTATGTGGATTCCTTTAAGGGTAATACACTAGCTCCCATTTGGCAATGGAGGGTAACCCAGAAAATAGATTATCAGACAGGAAAAAATGGATTACATCTAGGAGCATCTATGGAAAACAGGGAATTGGGTACTCTGCTGGTACAACCTGTCAAGGCTTTGAATTTTTCGTTGATTGCTACTGTTGATAACCGGAAAAGTATGGCTGCGGCTGGTATCGGTATTATTGGTGGAGCTCATAATGGATTTGGCGCTCCTTTAGCCGGTATTGGCATATCAGTTTTGAAAGATAAGGTGGAAGTATGGAAAAAATGTAGATGGTAAGTTGATGTCTTGGCTCAAAGTGCTATAACGGTGTCAGCAACGGCACAGGTCAGGATGACTGTGAAAGACGGGTATTGGCTTTGCTTTGAGTTCCGGAAAGGGCAGAGGTGGATACCTTTGGCAACGGAAATTGATGCTTCGCCGTATGTTCCGTGGGGAATGGGCTTCCGCATAGGCTTGTGTGCTAAAGGGGGAGACGGAACCTTTGCTGATTTCCGTAAGATTGAATTGATTCATTGATTGTGTTTTTTATAAAATCTGTTACCATGAAAAAATATAGGTTAGTATTCGTTTTAAGTATATTGTTTTTAGGAGTGATCAAGTTGACTGCATCGGAATATGAGCAGGTGCGCAAAGCACCTCGTGTACATGTTCCGGTATGGCAGTCATTTGCACTGTCGGAAGTCGAATTAACCGATAGCTATTTTAAGAAAGCGATGGATTTACATAAAGGATATCTGCTGTCGCTGGATGTAGACAGGCTCATTCCACACGTACGCCGTAGTGTCGGTTTGCAGGGGAAAGGAGATAATTACGGAGGATGGGAGAAGCATGGTGGATGTACCTATGGTCATTATATGTCTGCTTGTGCCATGATGTATGCTTCTACAGGCGAGAAAGCTTTGCTGGATAAATTGAATTATATGCTGGATGAACTGCAAGAGTGCCAAAAACAGACCCCGGATGGTTGGTTCATTACCGGTAAAAGAGGGAAGGAGGGTTATTTGCAGTTGCTTCAAGGGAATGTGGTGCTTAACCAGCCGGATGAAACCGGACAACCTTGGAATTATAACCAGAATGGGAACTCATGGTATTGTATCCATAAGATTTTGGCGGGATTGAGGGATGCATATGTCTATGCAGGTTGTAGGCAAGCCAAGGATATATTGATGCCTTTGGCGAATTTTATTTCTCATATAGCCTTGAATAGCAATAGGGATCTTTTTCAAAGTACCTTGAGTGTGGAACAGGGGGGGATGAATGAAGTTTTTGTTGATATTTATGGTATTACCGGAGATAAGAAATTTTTGCAGACGGCAGAAAGGTTCAATCATATCAATGTTATTTATCCGATTGCTAACGGAGAAGATGTGTTATTCGGTCGCCATGCTAACGATCAAATACCTAAATTTATGGGAGTAGCCAGAGAGTATGAGTTCTCACCCAATGATATTTATTATCAGGCTGCCCGTAACTTTTGGAATATTGTAATTAAAGATCACACATTGGCCATCGGTGGAAATAGTTGTTATGAGCGTTTTGGCGTACCGGGTGAAGAAAGCAAGCGGCTGGACTATACTTCGGCAGAAACTTGTAATACATATAACATGTTGAAATTGTCAAGACAGTTGTTCATGTTGGATGGTGATTATAAATATCTGAATTACTATGAACATGCTTTATATAACCATATTCTTGCTTCACAAGATCCTGATATGCCGGGCTGTGTGACTTATTATACTTCTTTGTTGCCGGGATCATTTAAGCAATATAGTACTCCGTTTGATTCTTTCTGGTGTTGTGTGGGTACAGGGATGGAGAATCATTCTAAGTATGCCGAATCCATTTATTTTAAGGATAACCAAGAATTGCTGGTCAATCTGTATATTCCTTCACGTCTCCACTGGAAGGAAAAAGGTTTGAAGCTGACTTTGGATACTTATTTCCCGGAGTCGGATACGGTTACAGTAAGGATGGATGAAATAGGGAGCTATACAGGAATGCTTCTGTTCCGTTATCCGGATTGGGTGAGCGGTGATGCTGTAGTTCGTATTAATGGAAAGCCGGCACAGACGGAAGCACATAAGGGAAGCTACATTCGCCTGTTGGATTCTGTTAAGAGCGGAGATGTGATAACATTGGTTTTCACACGTAACTTATATATTGATTATGCAAAGGATGAACCTCATTTCGGCTCTGTCATGTATGGCCCGATATTGCTTGCGGGAGGATTGGGGACGGATGATATGCCGAAGATAGGGTTATTGACAATCGTGCTTGTCGTGAATCGCTTCCGGCAAAGAATATTCCTATGTTAGTGGGTCCATTGGCCGATCTGGATAGCTGGATACAATGTTCTTCACAACATCCTTTACGGTTTACAGTAAAGAATGGAGGTGGACAACAAGGGGTAGGGTTGATCCCTTATTTTCAAATGCATCATCAGCGGCATACTGTATATTGGAACTTTATTCTCCGGATGAATTTGTTTATCGTACTCGTTCTTTAACGGATGAAGTGAAGATCGGTGACGGGAAAGATGAAAGGAAACATGCGTTGCAAGGAGAGAATGATTCTATTTATTGGCATGATTATTTTTGGGCAAAGAATACTCGGTTCCGTATGGCAAAAGACGGATGGTTTTCTTACACACTTCATATAAATAAAACGGAACAAAAGCCTTATCATCTGATTTGTCGTTTCTGGGGAGACAAGCCTGATACTTGTCAGTTTGATATATTGATTGACGGCAACTATCTACGTACTGTCAGTTTGAATCGAAAACTATATCTGACCTATGTGGACGATGTGTATTCTATTCCTGCAGACTGGACTCGTGGAAAGGATAAAGTGAATGTTACTTTCCGTGCTGCTCAAGGGAAGAATGCCGGAGGATTGTATGAATTGAAAATTACTTCAGATACGAATTATAGATAAACTTTAAATATAGATTACCATGAAAAAAACGTTGGTTATATTATTCGTCGCCGGGGTTCTTGCCGCGTGTAAGTCGACGGATAGCAATAAATCTGATTATCAATACAAGGATGTACCTTTTACCAATGTACACTTTTCTGATAATTTCTGGGCATCTCGTATTGAAACCATTCGTAGTGTTACCGTGCCTTTTGCTTTTCATAAATGTGAGGAAACTCATCGTATAGATAATTTTGCAGTAGCGGGGAAACTGATGGAAGGAAAGTTCAATTCCCCTTATCCGTTTGATGATTCGGATGTGTATAAGATAATGGAAGGAGCTGCTTACTTGTTGGCGGTGAAGGAGGATAAAGCGCTGGATATGTATATGGACAGTCTGATTCATCTGATAGGAGCTGCGCAGGAACCGGATGGTTATCTTTATACTACCCGTACTATTGGCGGGGATTCGCAACATCCGTGGGCTGGCAGTAAAAGATGGGAAAATGAACGTGACAACAGCCATGAATTGTATAATGTAGGACACATGTATGAGGCGGCTGTAGCTCATTATCTAGCTACCGGAAAACGTTCATTTCTTGATATAGCCATTAAGAGTGCGAATTTGTTGTGTAATACCTTTGGTCCTGAAGAAGAAAAGATTACTGTAGCGCCAGGGCATCAGGAAGTGGAGATTGGGCTGGTAAAGCTTTATAGGGTGACAGGAGATAAACGTTATTTGGATTTGTCACAATTCTTTTTGGAGGCTCGTGGAAAGTATGACAAATATGATCGGAATAGTGAGGATCAGTTCCGTAACGGATCTTATTGGCAGGATCATAAGCCAGTCATTGCTCAGGATGAGGCTGTAGGCCATGCAGTGCGGGCTACCTACATGTATGCTGCTATGACAGATATAGCCGCTTTGAAAAACGAGCGGCATTTTGAAAATGCTGTGGGTAAATTATGGGACAATGTAGTAGGGAAGAAGATGTATATTACCGGAGCTATTGGTTCAACTCGTCATGGAGAAGCGTTTGGTAAAAACTATGAGTTGCCTAATAGTACAGCTTATTGTGAAACATGTGCTTCTATTGCCAATTGCATGTGGAATTTACGCATGTTCATGCTGCATGGTGATGCCAAATACATTGATGTGCTGGAACGTTCTTTGTATAACGGGGTGTTGAGTGGCATCAGTTTGGATGGAAAGAAGTTTTTTTATCCAAATGTCCTCTCTTGCGATGAAAATGGCTCAGAGCGTAGCGAATGGTTTGATTGTTCTTGCTGCCCTTCTAATCTAGCTCGTTTTATTCCTTCGGTGCCAGGGTATGTGTATGCCACTTCTTCCAAAGGATTTTATGTGAATCTGTATGGTGCCAATCATGCTGATGTAGTTCTAAAGAATGGAAAGCATGTACAGGTGGAACAACAGACGGATTATCCGTGGAATGGAAAGATAAAGTTGATATTGACTCCGGAAACCCCGGAAGATTTTGCTGTTATGTTGCGTATTCCGGGATGGGTAAATAGTCAGCCTGTACCTTCCGATCTTTATACTTATACCAGGCATGATAAAAGAGCCGTAAAAATTACAATCAATGGAAAACCCCGGGATTTTGTAATGGAGAAGGATATGCCGTTTTATCCGGTAGTTGGAAACGGGGGGATACAATTGAACTAAGTCTTCCGATGGATGTCCACAAGGTTTCAGCAAATGATAAGGTTGCTGCGGATGTGAATCATCTTGCCGTAGAGCGTGGCCGATAGTTTATTGTGCAGAGTTTGCTGACAATGGAGGGACTGTATTGAATTATGTGCTGAAACCGGAAACGGCTTTTGAGGCTGCTCCTGCTTCTATGTTGGGAGGTGTGGAGATATTGAAAGGAACCACAGAACGCATTATTGCCGAGAATGATTTTAAGGAAATAAAGTCTGTGACAGATTCTATCCTGCTTATTCCTTATTATGCACGGTCTCATAGAGGAAATGGTGAAATGGCTGTGTGGCTTCCTTCCGATGAGAATATATTGAAAGATCAGCTAAAAGAACGTGCCCGTATTACGGATAAAGTTTTTATCGGTAAAGAAAGTTCGGAAACTGCGCATCAGTTGAAAGGTGAGAATACTCATACGGGAGGACCAAATACATGGCGTGATGCCTCGGATGGTGGATGGTTTTCGTATACCCTGAGAGTAGATCCGGTTCAACCGATGGAATTGGTTTTGACTTATAGCAGTACAGATGGAGGAAATCGTGAATTCGAGATATTTGCCGAACATGAAAAGATAGGAGAGCAAAAATTACGGGTGGAAACTTTTAGTGCATGGATTGATAAAGTGTATCCTATTCCTGTTGATTTAACTCGGGGGAAAAGTCATGTAACTGTTAAGATACAGCTTTGCCCGGTATGATTGCTGGAGGTGTGTTTGGTTGCAGAATGCAGAAGCAAAAAAATAGGCCTATGAAACGCTATATTATGACCACCGGATTGATGTGTATATGCGTGTTTTGTTCTTTAGCCCAAAAACAAATGATGTATGGAGATACAAGCCGTATTGGAATACCTTTTTCTAAAGATCCTCATGTAGTGGAGTTCCAAGGTAAATATCTGATGTATTATTCTATTCCTCCAAAGCAGAATGGAAACGCGGAAGCGCAAGGTTGGGGAATAGGCATTGCCGGGAGCAAGAATCTGAAAGATTGGCATCGTATTGGAGAAATCATACCTCAAACAGCTTATGAGTCTAAAGGGTTATGTGCTCCGGGTGCTTTGGTAAGAATGATACGGTTCATCTATTCTATCAGACGTATGGTAATGGTGCTAAAGATGCTATTTGTCATGCATGGTCTGAAGATGGGATCCATTTTGTACGTAATGCTACAAATCCTATTTTTTCTCCGGAAGGGGAGTGGAACTGCGGGCGTGCCATCGATGCGGAGGTCGTTTTTTTAAAGGATCGGTATTATTTATATTATGCAACTCGTACTCCTGATTATTCTACCCAAATTATAGGAGTTGCAATGGCACCTGCACATACGGATTTTTCGAAACAGGCATGGAAGAGTCCGGTGAATCATCCGGTGCTTGTTCCCGAATATCCTTGGGAAGAGAAGTGTGTCGAAGGAGCATCTGTTGTGCAGATGGGAGATGAGATGTTTATGTTTTATGCCGGGGCCTATAATAATCGTCCTCAGCAGATTGGAGTTGCTAAAAGTAGTGATGGTATTCATTGGACAAAACTTTCTAATAAACCCTTTCTGATGAATGGTGATCCTGGAACATGGAATTGCTGTGAGTCCGGACATCCTCATCTCTTTAAAACAAGGAAAGGAAAAACATATTTATTTTATCAAGGGAATGATGACTTTGGTAAACTTGGTTTCTTTCGAATATGGAGGTCAAATGGAAGAATAGACATCCTTTTATCGCTCATTATATAAATCAAAAAGCACATTAAATATGAAGAAAATATTTCTTTTTCTATATACCTTATTGGTCTTTTCCGGTGTATACGCACAAGAAAACAAGGTAAAGGTGGAGCCGGTGAATGGAGATAAAATTTCTTTGTTCTCTTTAAAAGAAGTCCGTTTACTGGATAGTGATTTTAAACATATCATGGACCTGAACCACGCCTATATGCTTTCTTTGGAACCTGACCGTTTGCTGTCTTGGTTTCGGAGAGAAGCAGGTTTGACACCTAAGGCACAACCCTATCCTTTTTGGGAATCTGAGTATATGAACGGGCATGGACCTTTACCGGGACATATTATGGGGTTTTATCTGTCTGGAATTTCTATGATGTATGATTCTACGGGAGATACTGCAATTCTAAGTAGATTAAGCTATATCTTGGAGGAGTTATCTCTTTGCCAGCAAGCTGGAGGTGATGGATATTTGTTACCTACTATTTGCGGTAGAGCTATTTTCGAGAATGTGCTGGATGGAAATTTCAAGACTTCTAATCCTTTTATTGAGACTCCTTATGACAAATGCTGGGAACCTGTGTATGTCATGAACAAGATCATGTTGGGGCTTTATCAGGTTTATATGCGATGTGATTTATTACAGGCAAAAGAAATATTGGTAAAGATGGCAGACTGGTTCGGCTATTCAGTTATTGACAAGTTATCACATGATGATCTTCAAAAATTGTTGGTGTGCGAGCATGGCTCTATCAATGAGTCTTTTATAGATGTTTATCAGATAACGGGTGAGGAGAAGTATCTTAAGTGGGCACAAAGACTCAACGATGAGGATATGTGGGTTCCCATGTCTGAAGGAAAGGATATATTGGAGGGTTGGCATGCTAATACCCAGATTCCTAAATTTACAGGTTTCGAATCTGTTTATCGTTATGATAGTAATGAACGTTTTACCACAGCTGCCCGTTTCTTTTGGGATACAGTAGTGAGAAAACATACTTGGGTGATGGGAGGTAACAGTACAGGAGAACATTTCTTTGCTCCTGAGGAATTCGAGCATCGAATAGAATTGAACGGGGGACCTGAATCTTGTAATTCGGTTAATATGCTTCGTCTGACAGAGAGTTTATATTGTGATTATGCCGAGGTGGAGAAAGTGGATTATTATGAGAAAGTCTTATTTAATCATATTTTGGCCAACTATGATCTGATCAGGGTATGTGTGTGTATTATACTTCCATGAAACCGGGACACTATAAAATTTATGGAACTAAATATGATTCTTTTTGGTGTTGTACCGGGACGGGGTTTGAGCAAACAGCAAAGTTTGGGCAAATGATTTATGCTCATACAGATGATGCCTTGTATGTAAATATGTTTATACCATCGGTAGTTACATGGGATAAAGGAATCAGTATTCATCAGGAAACTGCTTTTCCTGATGAAGGTGTTACTAGTCTTACTGTTTCCGGAGAGGCTGTTTTTAATTTAAAGATACGTTGTCCTTATTGGGTGGGAAGTTCGTCACTCAATGTAATTGTAAATGGTAAGAGAGAGAAAATAAAGGCTGGTGTGGATGGATATGTTTCAATAAACAGGCAGTGGAAAGATGGAGATAAAGTACGGATAGAGCTACCTATGAAATTGGAAATAGTGCCTTTGAATGAGGCGACTCATTATCTTGCTTTGAAATATGGGCCTATTGTTTTGGCAGCTAGAATTAGTGACGAGCATTTATCGAAAGATGATTCAGATCTGCACGTTCTACTGTTGCTATGAAAGATTATCCAGTGATAGATGTGCCGGCTTTTATAGGGGATATCCGGAAAATACCGGCTGCTGTTATCCGGAAAAAAGGAGAGAAGCTGGCTTTTTTGTGTAGTAAGGATAATGTAGTATCCAGCCTGTAGAGCTGGTTCCTTTTAATACTATTCACTGGAGCCGCTATGCCGTATATTTTCGGCATTATGATAAGAAAGAGAACTATTTGGCCGAGCTGAAGAAATCGGAGCAATTTAAGCAAGAAGAGGATAACTTGAATAAAAGAACTGTAGACAGGGTCATTATTGCAGATGCTGAATCTGAGAAAATGCATAAAATGGAGGCAGTAAATTCTACAGCTGGTGAGAATTGGCGGGATGCTTCTAAAGGTGGATATTTTATGTATGAAATGAAAGTTCGGAAAGAGATGGAACAGTCTGTTTGCTTACAGCTTTTGGGAAGTGATTCGGGTAATCGTATTTTTGATGTTTTGATTGATGGTAAATGGATAGATACTATTGATTTGTCTAAACCTTGTAAAGAAGGAAAAGGACTGTATAGATGTTATATTCATATTCCTGCTGAATATATAAAAGCAAGAAAAAAAAAATGTAACAGTGAAATTTCAGGCAAAGAATGGTTGTATAGCTGGGGGGATTTTTGATG
>ENA-OQJH01001370-OQJH01001370.1-human-gut-metagenome-genome-assembly--contig:-NODE-1370-length-10259-cov-1.183675_pt1 | contig 10259 bp, 16 predicted proteins | sample MGYA00242597_ERZ504763 | MGnify/ENA primary metagenome ERZ504763 (study PRJEB26092, sample SAMD00036359) | human gut metagenome | host: Homo sapiens | study: EMG produced TPA metagenomics assembly of... | reverse complement strand
CTGCGTGGTGTACTCCTTGACATCGCAGGCTATAAAGGACATGGATCATGTGGATCCGAATTACGGCATACACACCGGAGGATATCGAAGGCTGTGCAGCATGGGAAGGCGTGGACTGAGAGAAAGAGACTGCGTCCTGCTCCGCTGCGGAGAGCACTGGCCGGAGATGGACCGCTGTCCGGGCGCAGGTATGACACTGGCAGCAGCTCGTTATCTGGTAGAGGAAAAAGGTGCGGTACTTTTAGGTGATGACATGATCGCATTTGAGATGAATCATGCAGACGGAACCATGTCCTGGCCGCGTCATCCGCATCCGGTACATCACTACTGCCTGACACAGCGTGGGGTTCACTTTATGGAAGCGGTTCAGTTAGACGAGCTTGCAAAAGACAAAACCTATGAGTTCTGCTTCATGCTGGCTTCAAATAAGATTAAAGGCGCTACCGGAATGTTTATCCGTCCGCTGGCAATCTGCTAAGAGAAAAAGGAGTGACCTATGGAAGAAAATAAAGTAAAAGAAATGAACGTAAATGTAGTCAATGATACCGGTTTTGCAGACCCTTCCCCGGTACTGACATTGATTTTTGCTACCTTATGTTTTTCCTTCTGGCAAACACCATGGGACTGCTTGGTGAAGGCGCGGTACTTGGCATCGGTGTGCTGCAACTGGCCGTATTTGTTAGCTATACCGTCGGAGGCGTGATCCTTCTGCGAAAAGGTATCGGTTTTGGAGGCAACACATTTATGATCTTTGCCACTGTTTTTGGCGGTGTCGGCGGACTGACCCATGTCAGCATGACCATCGCAGATGCAAAAGGTGTGGCATTCTGTTATCAGTGTGCGGAATTGCTTTTATGGCGGCAGGTGTATTTCTGCTGGCAATGGTTCCGGCACTGTTACATAAAGGAACGGTATGTGATGTACTGATGTTCCTGTTTGGCGGACTTGGCGTGTTAGGTTATGGACTGACCGGTACGGGAATCGCGCCGGCGGGACTGAATTACCCGTCCGCATGGTGTCTGCTGGTTGATGGTGTGGTCGGTTTTTACACCGTAATCGCAGGCATGAAGGATTCCTAGCTTGAAAATGCCGCTGGGAGATCCGATTCTGAAAGGAAAGAATTAATGGAAAAATACCCAAAACACGATTAGAAATATTCATTAAAAATTATCCAATATCCCCCTAAATTAAAATGTGAGTGCACCGTGAGCGAAGAACTTTCGGTGCACTCGAAAGTGTTTGAAAATGATGAAAAATACTACATAAATAAACACAAAAGTGTAGGAAAAGTAAACGGTGAAAATGCGAAACCCGCATAAATAAAGGGTTTCAGGAATTGGCACGGTTATTGCGATATATTAGGTAACCTCTTGGAAACCTAAACGTTTCATCAGGCTTTTTTTGGGTCAAAATGGGGGTTTGAATCTTACAATAAAAGCCGTGTGTATGCACATCAGGATTTTTTAAGAGACGATCACGAAACTATAATAACTATGGAGGAAAACGTAAAAAATGGATTTCGGATTAAGTAAGAAACATGAAATGGCAAGAAGCCTTTTCAAAGAATTCGCTGAGAACGAAGTAAAACCACTTGCTCAGGAAGTTGACGAAACTGAGAAATTCCCGACGGGAACCGTTGAGAAAATGGCTAAATATGGCTTCCTTGGAATCCCGGTACCGAAGGAACTCGGTGGACAGGGCTGTGACATCCTTACATAGCTATGTGCGTAGAGGAGTTATCAAAAGTCTGCGGTACCACAGGTGTTATCGTATCTGCACATACATCCCTTTGTGTAGACCCGATCCTTACATTTGGTACAAAAGAGCAGAAAGAGAAATATGTTCCGGATCTTGCTTCCGGTAAAAAACTCGGTGCTTTCGGTCTGACAGAGCCGATGGCAGGTACAGATGCCCAGGGACAGCAGACAAAAGCTGTTTTAGACGGAGACGAGTGGGTTCTGAACGGATCCAAATGCTTCATCACAAACGGTAAAGAAGCAGATGTATATATCGTAATCGCTGTAACAGGCAAAGTTGAGAAACGTGGCAGAACAATGAAAGAGATTTCTGCATTCATCGTTGAAAAAGGAACTCCAGGATTTACTTTTGGTGTAAAAGAGAAAAAAATGGGTATCCGTGGTTCATCCACATATGAGTTAATCTTCACAGACTGCCGTATCCCGAAAGAGAACCTCCTTGGAAAACAGGGCAAAGGATTCAACATCGCTATGCACACACTGGATGGCGGACGTATCGGAATCGCTGCACAGGCACTTGGTCTTGCAGAGGGTGCATTAGAGACAACCATCGCATATGTAAAAGAGAGAAAACAGTTCGGCAGAAGCATCGCTCAGTTCCAGAACACACAGTTCCAGTTAGCAGACATGGCTACAAAAGTAAAAGCTGCTCAGTTAATGGTATACAGAGCTGCATTAAAGAAAGACGAGTACCAGGCTGGTGCTAAAGTTTCTTATTCCGTAGAAGCTGCTATGGCAAAACTTTACGCTGCAGAAGTTGCAATGGAAGTTACAACAAAATGCGTACAGTTACATGGTGGATATGGTTACATCAGAGAGTACGATGTTGAGCGTATGATGCGTGATGCAAAGATCACAGAGATCTACGAAGGAACCAGTGAAGTTCAGCGTATGGTTATTTCTGGTGCATTACTTAAGTAAGGAGGAAAACAATCGTGAAGATTATTGTTTGTATTAAACAGGTACCTGATACAGCAGGTGGAGTAAAGTTCAATCCGGACGGAACTCTTGACAGAGCAGCAATGCTCACAATCATGAACCCGGATGATAAAGCAGGTCTTGAGGCCGCTTTAAGATTAAAAGACCAGTATGGCGCAGAAGTTACTGTTCTGACAATGGGACTTCCGAAAGCTGCCGATACATTACGTGAAGCATTAGCTATGGGCGCAGACAATGCAGTTCTGGTAACTGACAGATGCCTCGGCGGTGCTGATACATGGGCTACATCTTCTACAATTGCAGCAGCAATCCGTGAGATGGGCGATTACGATCTGATCATCACAGGCCGTCAGGCTATCGATGGTGATACAGCTCAGGTTGGTCCTCAGATCTCTGAGCACCTTGATATCCCGGTTATCTCTTATGCTCGTAAGATCGAGATCGAGGGAGATGCTGTAAAAGTTCAGCGTCAGTATGACGACAGATATCATGTAGTAAAAGCCAGATGCCTTGCCTGATCACATGCCTTGCAGAGCTGAACGACCCGAGATACATGACTCCGGGCGGAATCTTCGATGCATGCGAAGCAGAGATCGCTACAATGAGCAGAGCAGATCTGAAGACTCTGGAAGATGGAAACATGGGTCTTGCAGGTTCTCCGACAAAGATCGCAAAAGCATCCGACAAAGTAAGAAAAGGTGCTGGAGAGAAAATCACACTGGATACAGAAGAAGCTGTTTCTTATCTGCTTGGTAAGATGACAGAGAAACATGTATGCGGACTGTAAGAGAAAGGAGAAATAACAATGGCAGCAATGGAACAATCCTTAATTGAGCAGTACAAAGACGTATATGTATTCGCTCAGCAGGTAGATAATGAAATTAGCCCGATTGCTTTCGAGTTACTCGGAAAAGCAAAAGATCTTGCAAATGATTTAAATGAGAAAGTAGTAGCAGTATTAATTGGACATAACGTAAAAGACCTTGCAGCTCAGCTTGGTACTTACGGTGCAGATAAAGTCATCGTAGTAGACGACAAAGAGCTTGAGGTATACAGAACAGAGCCATATACACATGCACTTGCATCTGTGATCAATGAGTTCAAACCGGAGATCATGTTAGTTGGTGCAACAGCCATCGGCCGTGACCTTGGCCCTCGTGTATCCGCACGTGTTCAGACAGGTCTGACAGCAGACTGTACATCCCTTGAGATCGGTAACTTCCCGCTGAACCGATGCCGGGCAGAGAGCAGAAACCGAACCAGTTACTGATGACACGTCCTGCATTCGGTGGAAACACAATCGCAACCATCGCTTGCCCGGACAACCGTCCGCAGATGGCAACCGTTCGTCCGGGTGTTATGCAGAAGATCGAGCCGATCGCTGATGCAGCTCCGGAAGTTGTTGAGTACAACCCGGGCTTCACACCGGACAACAAATACGTTGAGATCCTTGACATCGTTAAGAACGTATCTGACGTTGTTGATATCCAGGACGCTAAGATCCTTGTATCCGGCGGCCGTGGAGTTGGAACACCGGAGAACTTCAAAATGCTCGAGGAGCTGGCTGAGGTTGTTGGCGGTACTGTATCCTGCTCCCGTGCAGTTGTAGATGCAGGCTGGAAACCGCAGGATCTGCAGGTAGGACAGACAGGTAAGACAGTTCGTCCGCAGGTTTACTTCGCAATTGGTATTTCCGGAGCAATCCAGCACGTAGCTGGTATGGAAGAGTCTGACCTCATCATCGCAGTAAACAAAGATGAGGATGCTCCGATCTTTGACGTAGCTGATTACGGTATCGTTGGAGATCTGAACAAGATCGTTCCGCTTCTTACTGAGGAAACTCAAAAAGCTCTGGCAGCTAAAGTAAATTTAAAGTTTGTGCAGTGGCTTAAACTTTAGTGTATGAATCGAAAACGTGGTATTTTACCTCCGTAGCTAACAATCGCTTACGGAGGAAAAATACCACGTTTTCTTTATTCGAGCTTTCTAGCTGAACTTAAATTTACTGTCGCCACTGTGTAAATTTAGACCTCCTGCAATTTTTCTCAGGGAGCGATTGTTAGCGACTGAGACAATTGCAGGAGGTCTTATGAAACTCATTAAATTAAAGCAACATCTGTACAAAGGACACGAATAATTTTATTCCGTATCCGATAATGATCACGCCACACACGATATTGATCCATCGCATAACTTTTGCATTGAATTTACTGCTGACCAGTGAGATCAGAAATGTCAGTCCGATGAACCAGGAAAAGGATGCACATGCCACGCCGGTGATAAATGGTGTCTCCTGGCCGGCTGCTAATGTAACATGGAAAGCACCGAGCATCATGGTACCGTCAATGATTGCCTGTGGATTAAACCAGGTTACGACACAGCAGATGAGATGGTCTTTTTGATGGACATGGTTGCCTGATCTTTTTCCAGATCTTTTGTCTTTGACCGCAACAGGCCGACTCCGATATAAATGACGATCAGGCTCCCCACACACAAGATCACCATTTGCAGCCATTTGAATCGCTGCATGATTGTTCCGATTCCGAAAAAACATGCAAGTGACAGTGTGATATCAAAAAAGATGACGATCAGTGCTGTCAGCAGTGCCCGCTTTCGCTTGTTTGTCAATGCAGAATTAATGACAAATAAGTTCTGCATTCCTATGGGAGCCACATAGGCCAGTCCCATAGTTAACCCCTGTAAAAAAATATTCATATACCTTTCCTCCATTTGATATGATACTATCATAATAGAAGATTTTATGATGTATGTAACCAACCAAACTCACATGAATGATACCAACCAAGGGGGATTTTTACAATGAAGAAGGCAACACCTGTTCAGATAAACTGGAAGCCGGATAAAAACAATCCGGTTCCTTTGTATCAGCAGATTGTAGATTATATTTATCAGAAAATATCCAGCGGTGACTGGCCGGTGGGGACACGCTTGCCGTCTCAGCGCGCACTGGCAGAGCAGTTTGATGTAAACAGGAGTACGATAACAAGTGCTTTGGACGAGTTGACAGCGTTTGGAATTATCCAGAGCGGACATGGTGCCGGAACGCTGGTAATTAATAATACCTGGGGATTGCTGCTTCCTGAATTTCAGAAATGGGAAAAATATGTTACTTCCGGCAGTTTTATGGAGAATAACCAAACCATCCAAACAATCAACCGGATGGAGTTTGAGGAAAATATTATTCGGCTGGGAACAGGGGAATTAGATCCGCGTATTTTCCCAAAGAATAAGTGGAATCAGGTACTGAAAATCTGAACACCACAGATCCAGTCGCTTGGATATCTCGGCCCGTTGGGCTTGCCGGAACTGCAGGAAGCTTTGGCACGGCACCTGGCGAGCTGTGGCATACATACGTCACCTTCCAATATTTTAGTTACATCAGGAGCGTTACAGGCATTACAGTTGATATCGGTAGCGCTCTTAAAACCAGGATCTACGGTATATACAGAAGCACCAAGTTATATGAAGTCTCTGCAGGTATTTCAGTCGGCAGGTATGCGCCTTTTTGGGGTTCCGATGGATGAATACGGGATTCAGTATTGGAAATTACAAAATAAAACGTCCCTGCAGAGCGGACATCACTCCAGTATTTTGTATACGATACCAACAAATCAGAATCCAACCGGTATTACGATGGAGGAGGGAAGGCGGCAGGAATTGATCGATTACTGTGTTTCCTGTCAGCTTCCGATCATAGAAGATGGAGCATATCTGGAACTTTGTTATGCGCAGGAGCAGCCAAAGACGTTAAAGAAACTGGATCAGTCGGGAATGGTCATCTACCTTGGTTACAGCTTCCAAAACACTGGCTCCCGGGCTTCGGATTGGCTGGATCGTTGCACCTGAACCAATTGTGCAACGGCTGGGGGATGTGAAAATGCAGATGGATTATGGTGCAAGTTCAATTTCACAATGGATTTTGCAGAATTTTAAACAGTGGGCTTACGGGGAATATTTACAGGAACTGAAAGCAATTTTACTGCACCGGAGAAACTGTGCATTGAAAGCATTGCAGGAGCATTTTTCAGATCTTGCCACTTGGCGTATACCAAAAGGAGGATTTTATATCTGGCTGACTTTTAAGAAAGAACTTTCTGTGGAAATGATTTTTCAGGAAGCTTTAAAGCATCGGATCTTATTGAATCCCGGAGACATTTATGGATTTGAGAAAACAAATTCACTCCGGCTTTCTTTTTCTTATGTTACTCCGGAGGAATTTGCGCTGGCAGCAAAAACATTAGCGCAAGTTGTACGACACGCAATATAGGGCGCACAATGTCCGGGAAACAATGGTTTTGCGCCGACCGAAACGAAGTGTAGATGTGCAGTGATTCTTCTCAGAATCACGCACCAAGTCTCATGTGCGTTCGACTTGAAAGTACATGTACAGAAACAGAGTCTGAGTTCATTTTTTGGCGAGCGATTGTTAGCTGCGAAGAAAAAATGAATTCAGACCCTTCTTGATATTCAGTTAAATTTTAAAGTAACGCAGCAAAACCTCCGGTTTTTAACCCCCTGGGTGGCTTGTGACCGACCTGTCTGTTTTGCTAAAATCATTTTGGTAAAATGGCACGGAGAGAAGCCGTGCGTGTTGTGAGTGAAAATAGAGAAAATGTACCTTGGAATCTTGCGGTAACGATGAATTCCGGGCATACATGAGACATATCAGGAGGAAAGCTATGAAAAGAAACTATTAAGTCTTCTGCTGGCGACAGCATGATCATGGGACTGGCAGCTTGTGGAACAGCAGGAAACACGGATAACAGCGTGTCTGGGAATGCGGAAGCGGCACAGACAGAATGGAATACGGACAACACGATTGTGTATGGATCGAATGATTATGTCCGCATCAATCCGGCCATGGATGAGCATGGAGAAATCAATGCACTGATCTTTGACGGACTGACCGATCATGACGGGAATAATCAGGTGATTCCGCGTCTGGCAAAAAGTTGGGACTATGATGAAGAGACTTATACCTATACGTTTCATCTGGAAGAAAATGTAAAGTGGCATGACGGCGAACCGTTTACCGCAGAAGATGTAAAGTTCACGATTGAAGCCATTATGGATCCGGAGAATGAATCAGAAAATGCACCGGATTATGAAGATGTGGAAGAAATTACAGTAATTGACGATTACACCATTGCGTTTCGGCTGAAAGCACCGAATGTGGCATTTCTGGATATATGACCATGCCGATTCTTCCGAAACATCTTCTGAAAGGCGAAGATATGCAGGAGTCGGATTTTTCCGTGCACCGGTCGGCACAGGACCATATAAACTGGATCACTGGATGATGGTCAGGCGATTGTTTTAACAAGAAATGACGACTATTTTGCAGGTCCTGCAAAAATCGAAAACATTGTATTCAAGATTGTGTCGGATGATAATGCAAAAGCATTGCAGCTCCAGTCCGGAGAACTGAATCTGTCACAGGTGACGCCGAAAGACGCACAGAATTTGCAAACAGTGATACTTATACGGTATATGATATGAAGACATCGGATTATCGCGGTATTCTGTATAATTTTGCAAATGAATACTGGCAGAAAAATGCGGATTTGATTCCGGGTATTAATTATGCGATCGACCGGCAGGGCGATTGTAGACGCAGTACTGGCTGGGGCATGGGGGAAGTAGCATACGGTCCGCTGCAGCGCAATATTTACAATTATGAAGATGTGGAAGATTATGAGTATGATCCGGAGAAAGCAGCCCGGGTGTTTGAGGCGGCAGGCTGCACGAAAGATGCGGACGGTTACTGGTGTAGAGATGGAGAACGCATTGGTTTTACCATCAATGCTTCCTCGACTGATCAGTGCGTATCGATATGCACAGATCGCGGCACAGCAGCTACAGGCAGTGGGACTGGATGTAAAAGCAAATGTCCGGCAGAAGGCATTGACTGGGGCGGTCAGGAATGCTGCATCATTGGCTGGGGATCACCGTTTGATGCGGATGACCATACATATAAAGTATTTGGAACAGACAAAGGAGCCAATTATTCCGGTTATTCCAATCCGCTGGTGGATGAATATCTGACAAAAGCGCGGGAGACAGATGACCCGTCAGAGCGGGCGGAATATTATGCACAGTTTCAGAATGAACTGGCGAAGACACCGGCATATACGTTTTTCTGCTATATTGATGCCATGTATGTGGTGAATAATCATATCAAAGGAATCAGCAGTGATACGGTACTTGGACACCACGGTGTGGGCATTTTCTGGAATGTCTGTGACTGGACGATAGAGTAGGAGAGATGGCAATGTCAGAACTTTTGAACATAGAACATCTGTCAGTGAGTTTTGCGGCAGAAGAAGGAAAAATGGAAGCAGTCAGAGACGTCAGTTTTTCCCTGAAAAGCGGAGAAGTTCTGGCAATTGTCGGAGAATCCGGTTGTGGGAAAAGTGTACTGTGCAAAAGTATCATGAAACTGCTTCCGAAAAATGGATGGATTGAAAAGGGGAGTATTGCCGTTAACGGGGAAGATATTGCGGCATATCCGGAGAAGAAAATGCAGAAACTGCGGGGGAAGCATGTTTTCTATGGTATTTCAGGATCCGATGAGTGCACTGGATCCGACGGTCCGTATCGGCAGGCAGATCGCTGAGGCTATCCGCATGCATAACCGGACACTGAGCCGGAAAGAAATCGGGCGCAGAGTGAAAGACTGATGGAACTGGTGGGAATCGATCAGGTACAGGAGCGATGTGAGTGGTTTCCACACCAGTTTTCCGGTGGAATGAGACAGCGGAGTGTGCTGGCGGTTGCACTGGCTGCGGATCCGAAGATTCTGATCGCAGATGAACCGACGACAGCACTGGATGTGACAATTCAGGCACAGATTTTGCAACTGTTGAAAGAGATTCAGAAACAGTTGCATATGGCTATGATTTTGTGTCGCATAATCTTGGTGTGGTGGCAGATATTGCAGACCGGGTTGCGATCATGTATGCAGGTAAAATTGTGGAAATTGGAACAAAGATGAGATTTTTTCAGATCCGAGGCATCCGTATACCAGAGGATTGCTACAGGCGCATCCGTCCATGGCCCGGGGGAAATGCAGCCTGAAGACGATACCAGGCATGCCGCCGGTTCTGATCAATCCACCCCGGGGGATGCCTTTGCGGCACGGAATCCGTATGCATTGCCGATTGATTTTGAAGAGCAGCCACCAATGTTTCCGGTCAGTGATACACATTTTGCTGCGACATGGTTACTGGATCCGAGGTTTCGCGGGCAGGAGACAATCATACGAAATCAGGAGAACGGGGAAACAAAATTGCAGGTTTCCCCTGATTTTTGTGTATCAGAGGAAACGCTGGTGGAGGTCAGACATCTGACGCATGTGTTTGCTCATGGCAGCAATCATCCGTCAAAGCAGTGGATGATGTGTCATTTACTATGAAAAAGGTGAGATCTTCGGTCTGGTGGGAGAATCCGGTTCCGGAAAATCTACGGTAGCAAGGTGTCTGATGAATATTTATCAGCCATCGGGAGGGGAAATCCTTTTTGACGGGATTAATATCTGTGATA
>ENA-OQJH01001369-OQJH01001369.1-human-gut-metagenome-genome-assembly--contig:-NODE-1369-length-10260-cov-14.677785_pt1 | contig 10260 bp, 8 predicted proteins | sample MGYA00242597_ERZ504763 | MGnify/ENA primary metagenome ERZ504763 (study PRJEB26092, sample SAMD00036359) | human gut metagenome | host: Homo sapiens | study: EMG produced TPA metagenomics assembly of... | reverse complement strand
CCTGTGAACTTGGAAAAATCAAAAAATTGATATTCTAAAAATTTTATTTTTTAATATCTGTAAGGATTCTTTGCGGTTTTACAGGTTTTCACATAATCTATTTGAAGTAGCACAATAGGTTAAATTATGAAAAAAAGCACCCAAGTTGTATAAACCTTGGATGCTATCGTTTCTTATTATAATATTTTATTTTTAAACTACCTTGAACATATTCTGCTTCAAAGGCTTATCGTCTTTATCCGAAATTCCCATTTCTTTTCTTGCATTTTCCAGTCCTTGCATTTTCTGCAGTTCCTTCTCTGCATCGTCCAAGCCCATATGGGTATACACATTCAGGGTGGCTCCTATGTCTGAATGCCCCATCAGATATTGCAATGTCTTTGGATTCATTCCTGACTTAGCCATATTGGAACAATATGTATGGCGGCACACATGTGGATGTGTCAAGTATAGGACAAAAAAATTTTATTTTTTTCTGCCGAAGACTATCTGACGCTTCCATCAGGTAGTCCCAGCACCTTTATTATCTTTTGATAAGTCATTCTTGTCCTGCTCAAGTTATCTCTGTTCTGAAAAAATATCGTCAAAATTCCATTCGATTTCAATTTCATCCTGACTATGAACACGGATCACCTTGATAACCTCACGCAGCTTCTCTGTATCGAACTTCTGAATTCCCAAGAAATCTTTTAGTTTTATTTTATCAGAAAGTTCATTTTGTTCAAGAAGCTTTTTACTATTCTTCGCATCTTCTATCTTTCGTTTTATTTCATCCAGCTGTACACTTATCTTTTCAGCTCTCTGCTTATACGAATCACGATCTATACGACCATCTTTGTAATCATCATAGAGTTTCATCTTTTCCGAGGTCAACTGTCGGCTCTGTTTTTGCAATTCTGTAGTATTGATCTCTTTGTATTCACATTGTCTTTTGGAAGATACTTTCTTTCCTTTTTTCAACATTGACGCTGCATACTGACGGACAAGCCCAAGGATATTCTCCTCCATCGGTTCCCTACGAATCACCAGACTTCGGCACACAGGATCACCATTGGTTCTGGCATCTGAACATTTCAGCAGATGCTCTGTTTCTTTTAACAGAGAATGCCCACAGTTGGCACATATCAGCAAGGCCGGCTGTTTTTTACGTCTTTCCAGAGTAATTGGTGCGTGATTCTGCAACACTTCTCTTCTTTTTCGGATGCATTTCATTTGCTTTTTCAAACAATTCCCTGTCTATAATTGCCGTATGATGATTTTCCAGGCGAACCCATTCTGTTTCATCATTCAGAACTGCTTTATGGCCCGTATGCATACTGCAACGTGTTTTGCCCCAGATTCTGGTTCCAATATAAATCTCATCCCGGACGATTGCCGATACTGTCGTAGGGCTCCAGTGTTTCTTTTTGATCGTGTCAAACCTCTGGAACTGCACCTGATCCCCTCTTGATAATTTCTGCTCATCACAAGTAGCAATCGCCTGTCTGTTCAATTCCCTTGTAATATCTGCAAAACTTGTTCCCTCCGCTGCCATCTGAAAAATCATTTTCACGACTTTTGCAGCCTCCGGATCAACTTCCAGCCTTCCATCTTTTCCTTTTTTATAGCCATATCTGGCATTTACCGGAAGACGTGTACCATTTTTTGTTCTCGTCTGCATTGCTGATGAAATTTTCTTGGACAAATCCAGGCTATACATATTGTATACCAGATTCTGCAATGCCACATTCATTCCACCAGTCATTCCGCTGCTTGCTGCACTGTCATAGCTGTCATTAATCGAAATAAATCGAATCTGCAGAAGTGGAAAAATATATTCAATATAAAATCCAACTTCCAGATAGTCTCTTCCGAATCTGGAAAAGTCTTTTACAACTACACAGCCGATTTCTCCACTTTTCATGTCATCCTGCAGCTGTTGAAATCCCTGCCGTTTAAAATGAGTACCGCTGACACCATCATCCACATATTCCAGGATATCTGCCTCATCTACACCCAGCTGATCAATCACAAATGATTTTAACAGAATTCTCTGAGAAGTTACACTGTCGCTCTCTTTTTTAGCTCTGCCATCTACATTGTCATCTTCTGCGGATAAACGGATGTAAACAGCTGTTTTTCTATGATCTGTCATCTTGACTGCGCCTCCTTCTCTTTCTTTAATTTCTGTAAATCTGCAAACTGATCGTCATATACCAGCTTGATCTCATAATCATACTTACCATGGATAATAATTGAATCCACAAAGGCATCTGCCATTTCTTTTGTCAGCTTACGCTTTGACATATAAGTATGTATCACTTTTCCCCATCCTTCCTCGATATGATAATCCTTGGAATACCGTACCTGTGCCGCCAATACTACATCCAGGCGGTTCTTGATGTTTTCTATTTCATTGGAATAGATACGGGAAAACTGCATGTATTCTTCTTCTGTAATCAGACGTTCCGAATAATCCTCATATAAATCAGATTTACGCTTGCTGATCCTGCTCAACTCCCGCCGAAGTTTCCCCACTTCCTTATCCAGAAGCAAATACTGTGTCTGGTTTCTGGAAGCAGAATTCATTTCACGGATCAGTTTCTCTGTATCCAATACGGCTTTCATATGTGACTGGATCAGGCGAAGGACGTCTTCATCCACGTATTCTTTTTTGACTCTGTGCCCCTTACACTGATTTCCTCCGGATTTATGGTTCGCATCTGCACCACAGATATAATAAAATGTCCCTGTTTTTTCTCTGGACAACACCATGCGGTTCCCACAACCCCCACACCTGATCTTGCCGGTATAGAAATTATGATTCCGAATGGCTCCATTATTCAGCTGATGCTTCTTTTTGTATGCTTCCGTAAATTCCCGGATTTTTTCCTGTACCTGCCGGAACAGTTCTTTATCAATAATTCCTTCGTGGGTATTCTCAGCATAGAGCCACTCACTCTCCGGTAGATTTCTCTGCTTGTTTCCTTGAAAAACACTCTGCTGATATTTTCCATATACAGAATCTCCGGTACAATGGACATCCTGAAGTACACGTTTCACTTCATAATTATTCCAAGGTTTGGATTCCGGTGAAGGCTTTTCGCCTGTTTTATAATATTCCCTCTGCAAAGTCGGGGAAAGGATACCATCTGTATTCAGTCTTTTTGCAATATCGCTGTAGCTGCATCCATCCATATACATAGTAAAAATTTCTCGTAAATGTCCGGCAGCCTCCTCGTCAACTACCAGCTGGTGTCTGTCCTGTTCTGATTTCCTGTATCCATAAGGTTCCCATGCACCAGTAAATTTTCCTTCTTTCCACAGGGCTTTTTTGGCACTGCTGCTCTTTTTTGCAAGGTCTTTGGAATAAAACTCATTGATGATATTTTTTAAGGGAACTGTCAGATCCACTCCCTCACGGAAAGAATCAAAGTCATCCGTCACAGCAAGAAACCGCACATGAAAAACGGAAATACACGCTCAATATAATTACTTGTCTCTACATAATTCCTTCCAAGTCTGGATAGATCCTTTACAATCACACAGTTAATTTTTCCATGCTTGATATCTTCCATCATCTGCGTAAAACCAGGACGGTCGAAATTGTACCAGAATAATCAGAATCCTTATATATTTCTGCAACTGCGATGTCTTCCGTATCTGCCACAAAGTTTTTCATCAGTTCCACCTGGGTTTCTATCGTTCCTCTTTCTAAGGTTTCTTCTGTTTCCATTGAAATTCTGGCATACAATCCTGCCCGGAACGGTCTGCTCACCTCTGTCTGGACGGTTGCACTGCTGACTACTTCCGGAATGTTTTTCCTGCTCTTTCGTGCCATTTTATACAACCTCCTTTACATTGACCTGCAGATTGTTATCATCATCTATTACCATATCAACTCCCATAGCAGGTAATTGATTCAGCAATGTCTGATAACAATCATCAAAATCAAAAGTGATCTCTATATTCTTTTTATCATATACTCTGATTTGCCTGATCAGTTCTACCACCACAGTGCGGGACAGTTCTTCAATATCCTGATATTTCACAAAATAATCCAGCCAGGTATTGGCTTTGTCTGCTTTTTCCAGCTCGTTATCCATTTCTTTCTGGATCGCACGGATACTCTCTTCCGCATTTCTAAGCCGCTTTCCATATGCTGCATGAAGCTCTACATAGTCTTCTTTTGATACAATGCCCTCTTTCATATCCGAATAGAGCATCATCCGTAACTCCTTACAGCGTTCTTTCTCCTGCTTTTTCTTCTCCAGCCTGTCCTGCAGCTTTTTCATATTGATCTCCTGAAATGGCACAGTACCGATAAATTCCAGGACTCTTTTCAGGTGCAGGATATTCTGGATATGCTGTTTCAACATCACTAATACGGCATCTTCCAGATCCTTTTCCGGTATTCTATGACTGGAACAGCGTTTTGTTTCTTTATTTGTGGAACATAGATAATAAGCATATTTTTTTCCTGCCACAGTAGAAACCTTTCTTGTCATAGGTGCTCCACAATCCGCACATACAGCAATTCCGGATAACAGATATACCTGCTTTTGGTCAGGTGAAGTACGTGTATCCATGCCAAGAAGCCTCTGAACAATTTCAAAATCACGGTCACTCACCAGAGGTTCATGATTTTTCTCAATCCGGATCCAGTCATCTTCCGGTTTCACATAAGTCTGCTTCACTTTATGGTTTGGAGTTGTCCTTTTTCCCTGTACAAGGTTTCCGATATAAACCTCGTTTTCCAGTATCCTGCGGACCGTAACGGAACTCCAAAGTGCCTGTTCTTTCTGCCGGAAACCTGTTTCATAACGACTGCCGCTGCTTATTTTATACTCAAATGGGGAAAGAATACCCAGTTCATTTAAACGATTAGCGATCGCATCCTGACTCATTCCCTGCAGCTTCATCTTAAAAATATCCTGTACTACACCGCCCGCCGATGGATCAATCTCTAATTTATGCTTATCTGTCTTTGTCTTCCTGTATCCAAATGCTACAAACGGAGTCACGCACTCGCCTTTTTTCCTCTTAATCTCAAGATTACTCCTGATCTTAATAGAAATATCACGACAATAAGCATCGTTGATTAAATTTTTAAATGGGATAATGATTTCGTCTGCCTGATTCTTTCCCTTAAGACTGTCATAATTATCATTGATGGCAATAAAACGCACACCAAGAGCCGGGAATAATCTCTCGATATACTTCCCGGAATCAATATATTCCCTTCCAAATCGTGATAAATCTTTTACCACTACGCAGTCTACAATCCCATGCCGGATATCTTCCAGCATTGCCTGGAATGCAGGGCGCTCAAAAGCTGACGTTAGATAACGATACTTTTGAAAACACTGGAAAATCAAGGTTTTTCGAGCGACGGACAAGCAGGGTATTGTACTAAAAACTGAATACGACGCAGAAGCGGCGTTTCTTACTCTCTACATGGGAGAACAGGAACGCCGCTTTTTCATGCCCTTTGTTACGCAGTAGGGGCAGAAAAAGCCTTGCTACAAGCGGTTTTCCGGGCGCGTATCTGGTGCGGAAAGGGATTTATACCTTATCCCCCGAAACCGCGCTTCTACTGCGTAACAAATCCAAAGCAAAGGAGCTATGAACTATGGCAGTTTTCAGAGTGGAACGGAACAAGGGCTACACCGTAATGAGCAACCACCACCTACGCAACAAGGAGCTTTCCCTAAAGGCAAAGGGGCTGTTATCGCAAATGCTGTCACTCCCCGAAGATTGGGACTACACCTTGAAAGGCTTATCCCTTATCAACCGGGAGAAGATAGACGCTATCCGCGAAGCCATTAAGGAGCTTGAACGCGCCGGGTATATCGTCCGGTCAAGGGAGCGCGACGAGAAAGGACGTTTGCGGGGCGCGGACTATGTGATATTCGAGCAGCCGCAGCCGCCTACGCCGGATTTACCTACATTGGATAATCCAACATTGGATAATCCAACACAGGAAAAACCAACATTGGAAAATCCTACGTTGGAAAATCCAACGCAATTAAATAAAGATATACAAAGAACTGACTTACCAAAAAAAGAAAAAATAATTACTGATGAACAAAGTACCCATTCCATTCCTATCCTTTCCCCTAACCCCTCTCCTTGCGGTGAAGCGGCTACGCCGCCGGAACGGAAAGGAACGGAAGCGGCAGCACAGAGCGCAGTTGATATATACCGGGAAATCATCAAGGACAATATCGACTACCACATTCTCAAACAGGACATGAAGTTTGACAGTGACAGGCTGGACGAGATTGTAGACCTCATGCTTGAAACCGTATGCACCGCCAGAAAGCGGGTACGGATTGCGGGGGACGACTACCCGGCAGAGCTTGTGAAGTCAAAGTTTATGAAACTGGACGGCGAACATATCCGCTTTGTGCTTGACTGTATGCGGGAGAACACGACCAAAATCCGCAACATCAAGCAATATCTGAAAGCTGCCCTTTTCAATGCCCCGTCCACAATCGGCAACTACTATACTTCCCTTGTCGCCCATGACATGGCAAGCGGCGCACTGTCACCGAAAAAGCCGCAGTACGGCGACCCGGACTATTATTCATGCAACGAGGGCGAAAGCTGTAACCACCCACAACCACAAAAGGAGGATTTTATTATGGCACAGAAAATGACAGGAGCATTGGTATTTGACGAGCGCACCGACCGTTACGACATTCGCTTTGACTTAAACAGCTACTACGGGGGCTTGCATTGCGGTGAGTGCTTTGACGTATTCGTGCGGGGCAAGTGGAAGCCGACCCGGATTGAGTACGGCGACAACTGGTATCTTGTGGGTATCAGAGCCGAGGACTTGAACGGGCTGCGGGTGCGTATCTGACCGCCGCCCCATAAAGAAACGCGAAAGGAGGACGCGAGGAATTGCAGGACGAAGTAAACGAAAAGACCATAGCCTTTACATCAAGACCGGGAAACTGACAGCGCAGACGCTCCAAAAGGCAATGAAAGCCATACTGTCAAAGGGAAAAAAGCCGCTTTCCAAACCGCCACAGGGCAAGCAGAGCTTAAAGCAGCTTATGAAGCAGAACGCGGGCGTTCCAACATTGAGATTACCGAGGCAATATCAAAGCCTTTGAGAGTACGGCGAAAAAGTACGGTATCGACTTTGCGCTGAAAAAGGACGCGACGGAAAGCCCGCCCCGCTATCTGGTTTTCTTCAAGGGGCGGGACGCGGACGTGCTGACCGCAGCCTTTAAGGAGTTTTCCGCAAAGAAGCTGACACAGGAGAAAAAGCCCTCTATCCGAAAGCTGCTCTCTACGCTCAAAGAAGCCGCACAGGGCAAGAACGCGGAACGGGCAAAGGTCAAGAACAAGGACAGGGAGGTATCGCTATGAAGCCGGAAATCAAGAAGCTGCTTATCCTAAATCTCCCGTATCTGCTCTTTGTCTGGCTCTTTGATAAAGTGAGCGCGGCTGTCCGTCTATCCCCCGGCGCGGACGCAAGCGCAAAGCTGCTACATCTTGGGGACGGTTTTACCGCCGCCTTTTCCAGTATCGCGCCGAGCTTCCACCCGGCAGACTTAGCTTTAGGCATTGCGGGGGCGGTCATTGTCCGGCTGATTATCTACACCAAAGGCAAGAACGCGAAGAAATACCGCCGCGGGACAGAATACGGTTCGGCGCGTTGGGGCGGGGCTGACGATATAAAGCCGTACACAGACCCGGTATTTGAGAACAATATCCCCTTAACGCAGACGGAACGGCTCACCATGAACAGCCGACCGAAGCAGCCGAAATACGCAAGAAACAAAAATATCCTTGTAATCGGCGGTTCCGGCAGCGGCAAGACCCGGTTCTTTGTGAAACCGTCGCTCATGCAATGTACGTCAAAGGATTTTCCAACGTCGTATATTGTCACTGACCCGAAAGGAACACTGATTTTGGAAACCGGGAAAATGTTGCAGCGGTACAAATACCGTATCAAAGTGTTAAATACGATTAACTTCAAAAAATCCATGAAATACAATCCCTTTGCCTATCTGCGGAGCGAAAAGGACATTTTGAAATTAGTCAATACCATTATCGCCAACACCAAAGGCGACGGGGAAAAATCCGGCGAGGATTTCTGGGTGAAAGCGGAAAAGCTCTACTACACCGCGCTAATCGGCTATATCTGGTATGAAGCCCCGGAGGACGAGAAGAACTTCACGACGCTGCTTGAAATGATAAATGCGTCGGAAGCCCGCGAGGACGACGAGGATTTCCAGAACCCGGTTGACCTCATGTTTGAACGTCTGGAAGAAAAAGACCCGGAACATTTTGCAGTCAAGCAGTACAAAAAATACAAACTTGCGGCGGGCAAGACCGCTAAATCTATCTTGATTTCATGCGGCGCAAGGTTAGCCCCATTCGACATTAAAGAGCTGCGCGAGCTTATGGAAACCGACGAAATGGAGCTTGACACCATAGGCGACAGAAAGACCGCCCTTTTCGTCATTATCAGCGACACCGACGACACCTTTAACTTTGTCGTGAGTATCCTCTACACACAGCTATTCAACCTCTTGTGCGACAAGGCAGATGATGAATACGGCGGGCGGCTTCCCGTCCATGTACGGTGCTTACTTGATGAATTTGCGAATATCGGGCAGATACCGAAGTTTGAAAAGCTCATAGCCACCATACGGACCGGGAAATCTCCGCGTCAATCATCTTGCAGAGCCAGTCACAGCTAAAAGCCATTTACAAGGACAACGCCGATACCATAGTCGGCAACTGCGACACCACGCTTTTCTTGGGCGGCAAGGAGAAAACCACCCTCAAAGAAATATCAGAAATTTTAGGCAAAGAAACCATTGACAGCTTCAACACTTCCGAAACCAGAGGGCGGGAGCTTTCGCATGGCTGAACTATCAGAAATTGGGAAAGCAGCTTATGACGGAAGATGAAATCGCAGTATGGACGGAGGGAAATGTATCTTGCAGCTACGCGGGGTGCGCCCGTTCTTTTCGGACAAATTCGACATAACGAAGCACCCGAAATACAAGTACCTGTCCGACGCAGACCCGAAGAACGCCTTTGACATGGAAAAGCACCTTAAACGCCGCCCCGCCATTGTCAAGCCCGACGAGGTTTTTGACTATTACGAGATTGACGCAGCAGACTTACAGGAGGACGCAGACCATGAGGAAACGTAGCGCAGAGGAAAAACAAAAGCAGCTTGAACGGTTTTTAATGAATGTTGCGGAAGCCGCCGACGCTGCATTATGGGAGTATTGGCGGGAAAAGGAAGCGGAACACCGCCGTTTTGCAACGGAGTATGTCACGCGCCGGGGGCTTATCCCGCAACAGTGACAGCATGGCAGACCGCCGGGGGGACAGGGGAAGCTACACTTCCCCTACGCTGCCTTGCGGCAGCTACCCCTTTGTGAACTTGCGGGAAGCGAACACCTTGCTACGCAAGCTATTCACTTCCCGCAAGTCTGAATAATACCCGTCCGGCAGCACAGCGGGACACCGAAAGGAGGAATGGAAGCAATCACATCTATCCATACCGGCTACATGATACGCGCCCCCACTTTCCGGCGCAGTACACAGCGGCAGGAGCCGCACCCCTTACAACTGAATACCGCCGCGCCGCAGAACTTACGCAGCGCGGGGACAGCCACCTTTACCAGAGGGCGGTTTTTTGTGCGGCGGCATATGCTGACCGCCTTTTGTCCGCTTGCCGGACAGCCGCAGACGCGGCAGAAAGGATATATTTATGGCATTTTTCAATAGCGCAGTAGACGTTTTGCAGACCCTTGTTGTAGCACTTGGAGCCGGGCTTGGTATCTGGGGCGTAATCAATCTGATGGAGGGCTACGGCAACGACAATCCGGGGGCGAAAAGCCAGGGCATGAAACAGTTCATGGCTAATTAAAGGGAACAAAAAGAAAGGAAAAACCAATCCAGACGGTATCAGCGGCAGGCTACAAGAATAAATTGTGATTTCACAAGATTGGTGTTATAATAAGAGAAAAGTTCCTGCCGGGGCAGCCGCCCCGGTGGTATGGGTAGAAAGGCAGGAAAACAATATGCACATCAGCTATAAACCACTCTGGCACACACTGTTAGAGCGTGATATGAGGAAAGAGGATTTAAGGCTTGCCGCTGGTATGACAACGAATATGATTGCCAACATGAGCAAAGAGGGAAAGCACATCAGCATGGATACATTAGCCCGTATCTGCGAAACGCTGAATTGTGAGATTACCGATGTGATTGAGTTAGTACCAGACGAGCCTGCTTCCA
>ENA-OQJH01001368-OQJH01001368.1-human-gut-metagenome-genome-assembly--contig:-NODE-1368-length-10300-cov-1.462597_pt1 | contig 10300 bp, 12 predicted proteins | sample MGYA00242597_ERZ504763 | MGnify/ENA primary metagenome ERZ504763 (study PRJEB26092, sample SAMD00036359) | human gut metagenome | host: Homo sapiens | study: EMG produced TPA metagenomics assembly of... | reverse complement strand
TACAACATTTTTGGCACGTTTTTCCGACAAAGTCATATTAATTTTCGGGTTACCGGTTTCTTTGTCGGCATATCCGGTTACAGCAACTTTACTGGTTGGGTTTTTCTCCATATATTTAATCATAGCATCAATCTTTGCCAACTGATCATTTTGCAGAAGTGCAGAGTTTAACGCAAAGAATATATTCTGTTTCATCGGCTCAACAACTACTACAGGTTTCGGTTCTGGCTCTTTTGCAACAACAGGTTCCGGTTTAGGCTGTTCTACGACTGCAGGTTCCGGTTCGTAATATACGGGAGCTGTTTTGGTATAGCTTTTCCCAGTTTAATGGTCAAGCCAACGAGTGCGTTCAGCTGCCAGTCACAGTTACCGGCTTTCTTTGAGTTGAACTTGTCGGATAAAGCGTTGGCGTTAGCTCGATATTGATGGCCAAGCGGTCATTCAGGCGAAGGTCACAACCCAAGCCAAAACGTCCGGCGACAAGAAACTTGCCTTCTTGCCAGAGATATTCCAGTTCATAGGTGCGGGTGTCGAGTGCATTCGCTTCATCGTTATCGAAACCACGATTGAGCCCTACACCACCAAAAAGGTAGCCATTGAAAACACGTTTCGGGTTGAAGCCACAGAACAAAGTGCTGAGATCAGCCATAATATCAATGTTTCCCTGAAGATATTTGTACTGGTAGGTTTGTTCCGGAGTTACCCATCCACCTTTGCCTGCCATCCACTACCACCGATACGTGCTCCGAATGCAGGGGCAAACTTATATCCTATATTGATGGCGGCGGCAGGAGACATCAGATCGGTAAACTTGGCTTCGCCTACGGTATGTGCGGCTCCTACTTGTGCTGGATAAACCAATGAGGTTTGAATACGGTTTTACCTTCTTCCTTGATTTGTCGTTGCTCCTGAGCAAATACTACTGTACCACTCATTGCAAGTATGGCTACTAATAAATTTCTTATTTTCATAATGTTATGTATTTAATGTCTTGTTACAGAAATCTCATACGATATGTCACAACTATATATCAGGCAAATCTTATCACCCAATATATGCTTTGTTATATGAAAAGGGTGCTCTGACTAGAGCAGAGCACCCTTCCTGAAATAATATGTGTCTAAAAATTGATAGACAACATTTTGATCTTTTAGTTCTTCGGATTAACTGTAATAGTCAATGTGGAAGAAAGTGTTCCCCAACCGTAGTTTACAGTAGCAGGAATAAAGATCTTGTAAGCGTATTCAATCGGTGAATCCACATTTACATACTTAACGGTATTACCAACTTGTTCTAAAGTAGTCTTAGCAGGCAGCTTACCACCATTGTATTTCAAGTCTGTAGTAACTTTAGTAATATCAAGTTTCACATCGCTGAATTCTCCATAATAGAACCAGTATTGTCCGAGATTAATAACTGAGCTACCGAATGTAGTCTTAGTCCATTCCCAACATCCTGATTTCTGACCATAAGATTCTCCATCAAATGTAGGCATAGGTGTATGTTCATGCTTTTTAGCAACGTAGTCACCAGGAACAACGACTATTTCAGCCGGAACATAATCAATATTTGCTACATAGGTATATTCTACATGAGAACCCTTTATCACAGGAATTTCCGTAAAATTATAAGTTGAACCGAAGTTACATATCCTTCAGGAGTTCCCTCACGTTCTTGTACTTCCAGCATAGCCATCGCTTCAGCCTGAGTCAACATTGCACCTACAGAATAGGTTTTTCTATCACATCCTCGGTAGAAGTTCCCGGTTTCCAATAATTAACCTTAGATGTTCCACTATACATAGTAAGATCTGATGCAGTAACGAAGTCAACTTTTCCATAAGTAACATTCAGACTAGCCGGAGTTTTCACATAGCTATGTTCTGGAACCCATTCATATTCTGTTGTACAAACTTGTTTCCAGTATGAAGAAATATCTTCAGTTTCTACTACACTCGGAGATACAATAGCATTACCGCTCCAATCCATCAACAAGCCATTCCACTGGAAGTTAGCAACATCACCACCTGTTATAGCGTCTGTCAGAGTAACTCCACTAGGCATATTCAAGCTTACAGGACGGATGAAATTAACCATAAATTCATTGACAGTAATCTGATCACCGCTTTCCAATGTATAGATATGTGCAACAGAAGCTTGCAGACCGCCTGCGCTATTCAAAGCAAGCTTAACATCAGCATCATTCTTATCCAATGAGATCGTTTTTCCACTGATCTTAACACCTGCTAAGACTTTGCTTGTAGCAACTCCGTTAGAATAAGTCTTAGTTACAACATAACGGTCTGTTACACAATTTGGAAGTCCTTTTACGTTATATTTATCGTAAGCAAGATTCAGTTCTTGATGGATCTGGCATCCGTCTGCAGGATCTTCCGGAGTATTAGGTACTACAGCATTCACCTTAAAGAACTTCATATCACCATCAATAGTCTGCCAATACAGTTCGTTCTTCACTGCATCTAAGCTAGCTTTCGGCAATTTCACATTTACAGCAAACTTGAATGTGATTGCATCAGGATATTTAGAAGATTGCAGTTTATTCTGAACAGTGATAGTAGCAACAAATTCAGAACCAGTAGCACTAATAGCACCAAGCTGACCGTGTTTGAATGACCAGACAACCTTCTTAGTTGCTGTACCTACTGAAGTAGCACCAGCTACAATTTTCGGGAAATCAACACCAGTTACCAGTTTGCCATTCTTCTTAACAGATGCAACAGCAGTAGAAACATCGTATGTATTCCAGAATGTCTCATGACTCATACCAATATTAGTACCATCAGTTATCTTACGATAAACATTCTCACGGATATATTCTTCTGTAATAGTATATGTTGCTTCTGTATCAGCACATTTGAATACCAATTCTTCAGCCGGATTACCTACCGTGAAATCAGGTTGTTTTTCTGCAGTGAATTTAATTTTCACAAATCCACGACGTACCACGTTGCCATTTTCGTCTACCAATTCAACTTTCAAGATCGGAGTACGACCAAATGCTTCCGGATTGAAACCTTCTGCCTGGAACAAACCTTTCTCAACATCATTACACTTAACCCATTTCTGCTGATTAGTTTCAGTTTTACCTTCTTCAAGATTAAAATCCGTAGTAGCTACAGCAAATCTGTATGACAGTTTATAGGCTTCAATCGGGAATTCATCATGACCAGTAGATACATTTTCATTATTGAGACAAGTTGCAACCAGTTTTTTCAAGTCGAATACTTGATCATAAGGAGTCTCGTAGCGAGGTTCTTCTTTCGTACAAGCATCGAATGTAGTTGCATAATGAGCAGCATTACCACCTTCAAACAAAGTTTCCTTATCAGCGATACGAACATCTTCAGCAGCCAAAATATTATCATATACAGCTACATACGGAGAAGTAATGACGGCATTTTTCTCATCTTGATCAATTGCATCACCTTTCAGAGTAGCTTGCAAAGCGATCAGATTCGTTCTGTCAAGTTCCGGCTGAGTAGTGTGAGAATTAAGACGAAGAAGTTGGAAGTCAACAGTTCCTGTTGCGGGGTTAGCAACCGGTTCGCCAACAATCTCAACCAACTTACTTGCAGCAATTGCACGAGTTGTTTCAACAACTTCTGCAGTGCGGTCGATATAGCTATAGTCAGCATTTGCCAACTTAAAGCTTGCCGGATTGAATGATAGCTAGCAGTCGCCAAAGCAGCTGTAGAGAATTGATAGCTCTTTGCTGGGATGCTGGCATTTTCATCTTTCACATCCATTGGAGAATATTGCAAGGAAGTGAATCTTACAGCTTCAATACCGTCAACGAACAAGTCGGGAGCAAGCGAGATGCTTGACAGACGGCAAGTTACCAATGTATGCAGACCAGTCAGGTTCGTATTGATATTTCCAATCTTAGTATTGATTTCTTTAATAGAAGCCTGAATGTCTTTTACATTCTTCTTAATAGCATCCAATTCATCTGTTATCTTTGTTTCCAGATCACTGATAGCGGTTTTATTTGCACCGATCAAATCTTTCAGACCGCCTTTACCATCAATTCCTTCCACAAAGCAGCCAAATCATCCTGTGCAGCTTTGATATCATCCTGTGCTGCTTTAATATCCTCTGCATTAGCATCAATTTTAGCCTCCAGCGTTATCTTAACATACTCATCGAGTTCTTTCAATGTTGTAGCAAAGTTTGCGTCTGCTGTCTGCAATGTTTCGATAAGGTCCATAGCAGTTTTGATAGCCTCTGTATTTTCTTTCACAGCACCATTTTCCAATGTACTCAGACCAGCTTCGATACCATCGATACGAGCACCAAGAAGTTTTGACGCTTCTTCGAATGCAGTAACATCAAGTTTCTTGTCGATAGCTTCCTGCATTGAGTTTCTCAAAGCTTCCACTAATTTGTAGCCTCTGCGATAGCTTCAGTTTTTGCTGTAGCAGCAGCAGCTTCGGCAGCTTTCGCTTTAGCCAAGGCATCAGCAGCATCAGCTTTGGCCTGATCACCGGCAGCTTTTGCAGCATCAGCAGCTGTTTTAGCTTCTACAGCAGCAGCTTAGCAGCATCAGCAGTAGCCTGAGCAGCTTCAGCAGCAGCTTTCAAAGTAGTCAGCTGAGTCTGAAGATCAGTAATAGTGCTTCCGCTTTTGTCAATTTGTTCTTGCAACCCCTTGATGTCATCATCGTAGTCTTTACAAGAAGTAAATGTACCGCTGAAGCCGCTAATAGCGCTCCAAACAGGACGACACTTAAATACTTTTTGTTCATGATACAAATCTTTTAATTTATAAATTAAAAAATAATAAAAATATTGTTTCTCGTTTTGGATTATGAATTCCCTTACTACATCTCATGTTTTATTCCTTTCATTTCTTGTGCAAACCTCCTTTTCTTAATTTGTTTTCCACTTTCAATTATCCTTACACAATATACTTTGAAGCATACAGACTATATTAGGTTTTCCCGTTACTCTGTAGGTAACGGGACTTTGTACCTGCCCCAGGAGGTAGTTAATACTGAAAAATCATTTATTGAATGCTGAAACATCTTTACCCCTGCTTCTGAGAGGCGGCAGAGGGGAGGGAAATCTATTATCTAAAATTAAAGGCTACAAAGTCTAATGCTAAGAAATCCGCTGTTTTATCGTGTTATTTGTCTTTTTTTAGTTGTTTATCAGAAAAAATATCATTTTTGTTTGCATGTTTTCCAAAATATCTCCATCTTTGCAACGCTATTTAGCTCCGTTACCTACAGAGTAACAGGTTAAAAATCAATAAATTGCAAAAGACATTGAGCGCTTTATAAAATCCACCACCTTTTTATTGGCTTCATCTATTTTCTTATTCCGAAAGGGCTTGAGATATGTCTCGGTCACTGTGATCGAAGAGTGTCCCATAGCTTCAGAAATAACGCCCGGATGAATTTCGCAATAGTAAGCTGTCGTTGCCCAAGTGTGACGCGCTGTATATGAACTAAGTTTATCCCCCAGTCCTAACATTTCACCTAGCAACATCAGCTGTCTATTAAAGTTGCGGAGAGCCAACTGGTATTCGTGATAAGCCTCCTTTGTCCCTTCCCGGCTATTTAATAACGGAAATAGATAAGGAGAAGAACTGTCACGGTTCATATACCTCTTTAATATGGCCATCGCTTCCGGAGTTAAAGTCACTGACAAAGGCGCCCGGTCTTCCGCCTGCGGTAAGTGATCACATTGTCGTGCAAATCACTTTTACGTAAATAGGCAAGATCGACAAAAGGCAGACCACGGAGCAGAAACATCAAAACGAACAGTTCCTGCGTACGACGCATGTCAGATGTCACGACGGACGACTGCGGCAATTTGGTGAATACTTTCTGCATGTCTTCAGTATCCAATGCACGCTTACGGTCCGCACGCGTGCCAGTATATACAGAACGAAACAGATGCGGTACATAAACAGCCCCACGACAATCTACCGCACGATTATAGACCGCACGAAATGTGCGTAAATAAGTAGATACAGTATTCCAACTGCATCCCCGGCCACGAAGGTGAATCTCGAAGCCTTTAACCACTCAGGGGTTACCTCATGAAATGTAAAATCCCCTTTCCCACGATAAGCAATGATGGCATTGAGACTGCTACGGTAGACGTGCGCAGTACCAAAGTTTCCCTCCATCTGTAGTCCCTTGGCTACTTGCTTCATAAATGCTACTACTTTTAACATTTTAATCACTATTAAATAAATTATGCGATAAATATAAGGGTATTTTAGCATCTCTCCAAAATACCCTTCAGACATATACTCATTCATCGGCAGAATGATCCGACCAACAAATTTCCCCATGCGTCTGAGAGTAAAACAACAAAAAAGAAACCGCTATGTTTTTTCATAAAGTTTTCGCCACAAATAAATGGTTATTATAATTAAACAAATGATAACCTAATTACAAATTTAAGGAAGTAGGTACATACATATAAATTTACAGATGTAAAAACGAAAAATAAAACTAAATAATTTTATACTATTCAATCAATTTATTTTTCATAACTTTGCGGAAAATAAACCACAAACAGCGGCTTATAAAAACTAAATACAAGAATATGATAAAAGTTGAAAAAGAAGTATCCAATGATTACATCATTAAGGGATTTAAACATTTTACCCAATTAGCTACGGAATACTTCCAAGGACATCCGGACTGCAATGCAGCCCGAAAAAGAATGCGCGACACAATAGATGCCAACTTGCAGCTCAAAGCAGAGCTCACCGCAGCAAGTTACACCGAACACACGACTTTGCTAAGTCCGAAGATGCAGCAAATCATCTGGGCGCACTGGGGACCACCCATCATTCACTGTCGGAAAACCACGCAAACGAATCGGACAACAAACGAGTTTGAACGCCCAAAAAGCGAAAATCGAACTATATATTTTTAAATATATAATTTATTAGTTATCCCTTATTATGGTTCCGCCCTGCGTTTCAAAAGATTTTTCTCAACAGACATAATTCACTAGATGTCAGAAGATTACCTCACTCTCCAGAGTGTTCCGCTGTGCGTTCCACAAAAATGCCCTTTTTCCACCCTCAAACAGAGGCTCCAAAATGACCGAACAGAGGCTTCGTTTACTATAAACAGAGGCTCTGTTCGCATCAAACGAAGCCTCTGTTTCACAATCTTCCCCCAACGTGTAGCGCACAAAAAACAACACATGCCAAAAGCAGCTATTTACGTCCCCGCAAGGAATATTACATCCCAACACGTCCAAACACGCACATCCGTTTAGGATTCCGGCAACGATCAACCTACTTTTGGACAAAATTTAAAAAACAGAATATCATATGCAAAAAATGGATTGTCAAGCCATCGGATATGGCTACATCATTATCCCCAAAGCTCTGCTGAAAGAGCAACTTATAGACTGCAGCCCACATGAAGGAGAAATAGAGGCTTTCCTGAAACTTCTTGTAAAAGTCAACTACTCGGAAACAAAGCTCACCGACCACCAAAGACGCACCATCGTGTGCAAAAGAGGTGAAAGCCTGCACAGCTACCGCAGCTGGAGCGCCATTTCCACTGGCCAACGAGCAGAACCTACCGCTTCATACAACAACTGAAACAAACGGGATCATCGAAATCATCCCTCACAACGACACCACCGCCCTGCATATCCGAGTGGTCAACTACGAAAACTGGACAAACATCTCGGCACTCCTCAACGAGAAAAAAGAAAACACACAAAAAGCCAGCAACGAAAAGTTCCGCCTCTTCTGGGACGACTACCACAACATCCTGCAGCTCCCCAAAGAGAACATCGCCAAGGCGCAGCGTATCTGGAAAAGCTGAGCGAAAAAGAACAGCAGCTCGCCATCGACCATATCGAAGAATATTATTATCATCAGACAAACATGAAATTCACGTTACATGCCTGCAGTTATTTATCCAATAAAGCCTTTCTGAATGAATATGAATACTGACAACAGAGTTTCTCCGCAGGCTCCGGAGATAGAAGAAGCCATACTGGGCGCTGCCTGATAGAACAGGAAGCCATGCCGCTCGTAGCCGACACGCTGCGTCCGGAAATGTTCTACAGCATGCGTCACCAAGTGATCTACGCCGCCCTGCTGGCCATGTACCAGGCAGGAATGAAGATCGACATCCTCACCGTAAAAGAAGAGCTTGCCCACCGGGGCAAGCTCGAAGAAGCCGGCGGAGCATTCGGTATCACGCGACTGAGCAGCATAGTAGCCACCTCGGCACACATCGAATATCACATGCAGATCGTACACGAGAAATACCTGCGGCGGGAAATGATACTAGGACTCAACAAACTCCTCGCCTGCTCCCTGGACGAAACAATGGACATAGCCGATACGCTGATAGATGCGCACAACCTGCTCGACCGCCTGGAAGGTGAATTCGGCCACAACGACCACATGCGCGACATGGACGCACTGATGACCGACACAATGGAAGAAGCCGAACAGCGTATCGCCAAAAGCGTAAACGGAATTACCGGCATCCCCACCGGCCTGACGGACCTGAACCGCATGACGTCCGGACTGCAAAACGGAGAACTCATTGCCATCGCCGCACGCCCCTCGGTCGGAAAGACCGCCTTCGCCCTCCATCTGGCGCGGCAGGCTGCCATGCAGAAACATGCCGTCGCGTCTACAGCCTTGAGATGCAAGGAGAACGACTTGCCGACCGCTGGCTGTTGTCCGCCAGCGACATCAACCCTTACCGCTGGCGCACAGGCATCCCTAACCCGCACGAAGTAGCGGAAGCGCACACCACCGCCGCAGAACTGGCACGGCTACCGATACACGTAGACGACAGCACATCGATCAGTATGGACCATGTACGTTCCAGCGCACGGCTCCTTAAAAGCAAGAGTGCATGCGATCTGATCATCATCGACTACCTGCAACTTTGCGACATGAACACCGGACAGAAGAACCGCAACCGTGAACAGGAAGTGGCACAAGCCACCCGCAAGGCTAAATTGCTCGCCAAGGAACTGAACGTTCCCGTCGTATTGCTTTGCCAGGCTAAACCGCGAATCGGAAGGCCGTCCCGGTGGTCGGCCGGAACTGTTCCATCTACGCGAAAGCGGCGCCATTGAGCAAGACGCGGATGTAGTAATGCTGCTCTACCGCCCTGCACTGGCACGGCTCACTACCGACCGGGAAAGCGGTTATCCGACCGAAGGACTGGGGGTAGTCATCGTAGCCAAACAACGCAATGGAGAGACAGGGAACGCATACTTCAGCCACAATCCTTCTCTAACGAAAATTACGGACTATACACCACCATTGGAAGTATTACTGAAACAAGCAAAATAAAAACAGAATCAAAACAATATTATATTACATAATTATTATTTCTAATATTTTCCGATTTTATTTCATATTTACAATGAAATAATGGCATAATGCTTGACTTCGCCTCTTATATTTCGTATATTTGTAATGTCATAGAGAAACAAAATAATTATTACTTAAACCTTAAACTTTTTAAATTTATGAATGTTTCAGTAGAAGCTATCAGCGAAGAAAGTACGTAAGTCAGGAGAATTCCCCGATGCTGTATTACGTACGTCAGAAATCGGGTACAGTAAGAGTGATGGACGTCGAAAAACTGGCAGATGCCATCGAAGCCAACTCTTCACTCACAGCAGGAGATGTAAAACATGCCATCGAAGCTTTTGTAGAGCAACTCCGCCTGTCACTCACCCAAGGTGACAAAGTGAAGATCGACGGTCTGGGTACGTTTCACATCACACTGTGCAGCGAGGGGACAGAGAAGGAAAAAGATTGCACGGTCCGAAGCATCCGCAAGGTGAATGTCCGGTTTGTAGCGGATAAAGCACTGCATCTGGTGAACGCAAGTCACACCAGCACACGAAGCGAAAACAACGTGGAATTCGTACTAGCAAGCAAAGGTGACACGGAAGGCGGAAATGCCGGCGGAGGAAACACCGGAGGCGGAGGAAATAGCGGAGGCGGAGGAAACAGCGGAGGCGATGAAGAAGCTCCGGACCCGACAGTTTAACAGGACTTTTTGGGAAAGAGCAGTACAAAACACTGGAGCAGCCTCCCAATTGAAACTGACTAAGAATCAATAGTATCTCAATTCCCCTCCCTTTGGGAAGGAGGGGTGCTGAAAGCCGGGGTGGTAGGTAAAACAAGGTTTATTCCTATTCTATTGTAAATAACAGAGTTATGCATTCACCTACACCTCCCTACGGGGACTCCTCCTTCCCGAAGGAGGAGAAGTAAGATACTACCGACTTTAGTCAGTCTCAGTTCGTCGCTTC
>ENA-OQJH01001365-OQJH01001365.1-human-gut-metagenome-genome-assembly--contig:-NODE-1365-length-10312-cov-4.474914_pt1 | contig 10312 bp, 14 predicted proteins | sample MGYA00242597_ERZ504763 | MGnify/ENA primary metagenome ERZ504763 (study PRJEB26092, sample SAMD00036359) | human gut metagenome | host: Homo sapiens | study: EMG produced TPA metagenomics assembly of... | reverse complement strand
GATGAACTTCCATGAGAAACAAATTCCACAACTTTATTGAAAACTTACTTAGCTTTTATGCAAACTTTTTCACACACAGATTTTACCCTATGTAATATGCAGTTGTCCCACAAACAGATCTTGCAGATCATTATGGTAATAGTCATAGGAAAACGAAAGGCGATAGACTTCCATGAAAAATAAACTTCACAACTTTATTGAAAATATACTTAGCTTTTATGCAACTTTCTTCACAAGAGGATATTATCGTTTTTAAATATTATTTCATACTTTCCTCAATCTGCCCCGTCCGTCAAATCATAGCTCATATCAAGAAAATCTAATATCTTCGCCTCCTGGACTGTCCCATCCAGAAGAATTGTGATCCAATTACTTTTATCCATGTGATATCCCGGCAGAAAGCCTTTCATGTGTGTCATAACACTTATCATATCCGGCTTACATTTTACAACCATAATATCAACCCTATCTTTTGTATCCAATCCGATTTTAAAGCCTTCCAAATTCATAAATACTGCGTACCATTTTCCATTGTCATTACGAAGTATTGCACTATCTGGTAAATCATTCCACAGATATTCTGGAATTGTTCCATATTGTTTTTTTACATATTGAAATATAGTGTCTCTGTACATACTGTGTATACCTCTGATCCTGTAATTTCATATTTGAATATAATCATATCATATTTTCCTTATATACAGTTATTTAAGATTTAGCGTATTACTATTGGAATGCTCAAAATAAAAAGATGCAGAAATGTATAATTGTTGATAATATACATCTCTGCATCTTTTTTGTTTTATGAATTATAACTTTTCTAATTTTTCCAGAAACGCAACATAAAATTCTCTTTCTTTCATACAAGCTCGCTGAACTTCTATACTTTTCGGAACATATTCCTTTGGGTGATCTAAATCGTACAGTGCCTGTTTCGTTGCCTGAATTGCAGATTCTGTTGTATTTCCCAAAATGTCGATGTTATCCACATCGTCTTCCCCTTTCATCTGTTTATTCAGCCTTTGTACCATCATCTGCGATATATGGCTCAACATTCCGTTTCCCTTTATTCCCAAGCCATTTGCATTTACTTCCTTAGCAGCTTCCATCCATGCATCCTTTACATCCTGTGGAGCGTTCGATCCAATCATATCAAATGCTTTTTCATCAAAGTCTACTTCTTCCATATACGGATTTATATTTTCATTTTCCTGAACAACACATTCTGTACTAAATTGAGGGATATTATCCTGCTTACGTCTAGTTTCATACAGCACACCATTCATAGAATAATTAGAATTAATCTGCATAGTGCAAATCCTCCTTAGTACACATTAAATCTCAAACTCATTGTATTCCACGGAGAATTTGCCGAAGTGGAATTTGCTGTAAATGTTCCAGCTTCATATTCACTTCCTTCATATGTCCAAAGACAATAATATCCATCTACGATATTATCACTGTCAAGATACATCGGCTCTGTTGCTGTCAATGTCATTCTAACACCGTTAAAATATGCGTATCTGGTTTTAGCATACCCTACTTCTGCCGTTATTGCCTGAAACCATGTTCCACCATGATCTAAACGTGAGCCTACCTGCATTGAAGATGAAGAATTTTGAATAGTCTCCTGCCCTGCTTTTTCAGAGTTGATAAGCAGTAACTTAAATTGTGTTAAGGCTGGAGCCGGTGCATATAATTGTATTCCATCATCAGCTTCCATCAATTCCTGAGTGTATGTATCTAAGTCAAGTTCACTGAGACTTTCTATTTTTGTTGATTGAATCTTTTCAGCAGCACTAACTGGAACAACATTCGTAATCAATAATACTCCAAGTGCCATTACGCTTAATAACATTTTAAACTTTTTCATATTAATACATCCTTTCTCTTATTCTCTAACTCTCTTTGAATCAAGATTTGTATTTGTCAAGAAAAGTTTATTTTATGCTCTAGCTTCAAAAGACGGTCTATCCTGATCCAAATAATCTGGCATCTCTCTCAATTCGGAACTTCCATTTTCTTTTACTGAATTATATTCACTCCAATAAATAGAATAAAATTCATCTTTTTTTGCAAGTTCCGCTGGTGTCATCTCATAACCCCATCCGTTTCCAAGATTAGATAATACTTTTACTCCCTGATACTGAATTTCAGCACCATAACCACCAGAAGTTAAAATTGGGCAATTCAATGTCCCTCCTCCCGCTAGCACAAACTGCTTTTCCGCAAAATCGCTATTTTTTCCTTCCGCTTTCTCCAAAAATCCAATAATGTTAATTCTCCACATCCTTTACATTTTTGATTACTGCCTTGGTTTTTCATTGTATTTTTAGCCTGTTCATATAATTGTTTTCTATCAGGTGCAACATCTGATAGATATTCTGCTCGTAAACAAAGAACCTGTTTGGAAATATATTCGGATTCTGTCTTATTTGTTGTCGTAGCTGCTTGTCGTGCCAATTCTCTAATCTCACTAACAAATTCAGCCTGCGTTTTTGAACTTTCCCCCTTTGTTGGAATATAAGACCAATTCGGTTCTCCGTTACTGCATGAGGAAATTAATTGCTCTTTTCCAATAGCTCCTATACCTGACAATGATATACTCATTAACTCGTCTCCTTAAATCATACTAGCGATAAGTAACTATCATCTTTCCACCAAATACAGTAAATCCATCCATCCCTGTATATTGTTGTATAATCTTTCCCTGAATTTTCACTAAAAATTTAACATTCGCTGCCTCTCCTGAAAAAGCTGTAGTTTTACTTGTTGAAGATGGGCTATTTGTTTGCTTAAAAGATACAGTCGCTGTTGTTCCTGTTTCATAACTACTAATCAAATAATTGTTTATTGTGGTATATTTTGATTGCGTTACTCTAGTACCTGTAGGACAATAAATTGTAATACTTTCAATTACTGATCCTTGTGGAATAATACTACTGAAATCTACATTCTGTCCTATCGAAGTGATTGCACCTGTCTGCCCTGTTGAAGTAGCATAATCCTTTGACAATGTCTTTGTTGATGTACTCGTACTGGCATATACTATAGCATCCCCTGTTGCAACATCTTTCATATCTACCATAACCGTCTTCAATTCGTTGTTTTCCTGCAATTGTGCTGCCTTTACAGATACTCCACTCATCGAAAAATCATCATAACTGACATTGCACTAGCTATTATCTTTGTAAAAATTTTACTTTTCACACAAAAGTTCACCTTTCTAATATATCTTTTCTCTTATTTTTCCAACCGTGTTAATTATGCGATACTTCATAATCACCAAATATGTCATTGATTCTTGTTTCATATGCGTACCATCGTGTAAATACAGACATATTCCCCAAGAAATTTTTGATGTTAGAATTATCTCCTGACTCTGAATAATAATCTTCCATTAAATCCCAAACGTTACAAATTTCGCCTTCCGATCCAGTTCGTAAGGTCTGAAATGGAACCTTTAAATCGAATTTGTTCTCTCCGATTGTTATTTTCAGATTTCCATTAAATTTATTGTCTTCTGTAAAAGATGTTACCTGTTCCTTAAAAAACATCTTAAAATTCTCAGGCGGTATCGTTGATTCCTTTGCCAGACTGCTCCTTCCAGCCTGATTCCTAAAATCCGAATTCCATATGCTGTTAAAATCAAAACCTCCATCTAACGTAAGGCTGGAATTTGCTTCTATTTCATCACAGTCAATCCCGTCCAATTCCCATTTTTCCGTCATCTTCCGAGCAGATTCTCTCAATGCCGCATTGGTGTCATTGCATTGATAGTAATAATCTGAATTATAATAAGTCCAATCACTGTGACCATCAGAATAATATTTTTCATTCCACGCTTTTCCTTCCTGATAGTTCGCCTGACCTGCCGCCCTTGCATTTTCTTTCGCAAAAACCTCATACATCTCACTTACGATCTGTGTATTATCTGCTTCATTGGTTCCGGATGTCTGATGCTGTCCGGTCCGGTAAGTACGCATGGAAGTACAACATTTCTCAAAATAAGAATCAAGATCCTCCCTGCTCACCTTTCCAGCATAAAAATCCTGCATATAATCCGAAATTTCTTTCTGCATTGCATAGCCAAAAGAATCTCCGAATGTGCTTTTAGGCATACCTGTGACTACATTAAATTTTTGATAACAGTCACATACATATACCAGTGGTTCTGTCATTTTCTCAAAAGTGTCTTTTCGGGTTTGAAGTTCTTTTTCCAAATCCTTTACTTTTTCTTTGTATTCATCATATTTACTTGTATCATTTACAATATTGTTTACATTATTTGAAGCAAGCGTTCCGATGTGAAGGGTACTATCACTCATACATTATCCTCTCAAATGAGCAGCAACAACAAGTATTGCTGCTCATTCCAATCAAACTTTTATTATTACATCAATTTTAAAATTCTCCAAAATCATCAATCGCCATATTCATAATAATAAGAAACACTATAACTTGGAATAAATGTGTAACTTGAGCTGCTCGACTGAAAAGCCACGCTCCATGTTCCCTTTAGTTTAGCGTTGCTTGATGAATCATTTACAAAATTAAAATTTATACTTGGATAGAAGTCAGATTCATTTGCAACCCAAACCGACTTATTAGGTGCCATTAATCTCCATCTTTTAATTTTAGACATCCCTGTTCCGCTAAGACTAATAGTTCTTACCTGTGCCGTATTAGGAATATCATCTCCACTTACACTAAATGTCCGTGTTGACGAATATCCTGAACCCGTAGCTGTCACAGATGTTCCTGGTATGATCTTTGTGCTTGCAGCACACATAACAGGATTTCCAACAGCAGTTGCTATACTACCTGTTCTAAGAGATACTCCTTCCGTTGGATTCGTACAATAAACTACCAAATAATATTCTGTTCCAACTACCGTAGTCAGCCTTGCTTTTCAGCGCAGCACCAACCACCACTACCTGTAAATGAGGTCTTATGCGTATCGTCATCCTTAGCTGAATCATACATAACTGCCAAAGTATCCACATTCAATATCTTAAAACGAATATCTGTAGCACTACTTAAAATCGTAATAACACTTGTCGAATTTCTTTTATATTTATACCAATATTCACCAACATTAGGTACATATGAATTATTCTGTAAATTTACTTTTGATTCATAATATTGATCCAATAAAACTGTATTCTCAATGCCACTCATCATCAATTCAGTATCATTTTTATCGCCTACTATAATCCTATAATCGCTTGCTCTATCTTCATACGAATTAGGTGTAGCAACTACTGTGTAATTACAAACAGTCACATCATCGGAAGGTTTATCAATATAACCCCAATTTTTTGCCTGTCTATAATTCGTTCCTTTATTCAGAACCTGATTTCCATTCTCATCGTAAACTTTAATATTTGTGCCTACATAGCCCTTTCTAACTAAACATACGGCAGCAGAATCCATCTGTGAAAAGTCTATTGAAAAATCATATGTAGCAGAATCTTTTTCTGAGGTAAAACTACCTTCAAACGCCTGATATGTTTCTTTCGCAGGTGCTTCAATAACTTTAATTGAATATCCAACCACGCGAGAATACTCTCCTGCACTATCTTCTACCTGATAATATAAATAGTATGTTCCCGGATCTGTAATCTGTACAACAAATCCCCCATTGATTGTTCCAATAATATAATCTACTGCACTTCCATCCACATAACGGGAAGCTATTGTGTCCCCATCTTCATCTGTATCATTATAGAAAAATGCAATTCTTGTATCTGTTGTAATCTGCCCTTCTGATAAAGAGTCTTCGTTTACTATAACTGGAATTAAATTAGCTGTTGGTGCAGTTCTTTCCATTTCAGTATCAACCGAAATACTGTCAGTAAGATTTTCAGCCATATTATCCATTGACACTGTATCATCCAATTCTATTTCTCCTTTTTCTTCAAAAATAGAATCTAATGATCTAAATCCAACACGTTCAGTATATTCCATACTCTGTGTCTGTATTTGATTTTCCTCCGTTGTTACTTTGACAGGCTCTAAATCATTTTCCTCAATATCTGTGTTATTGTTTTCCTGCTCTGCCAACCATTCATCATACGTCATGTTGGTAATTGTTTCTTCCGCAAATGCAGTAGTTGTAGTTACTGAAAACAACATACATATTGCTACTGCAAATGCAAAAATTTTCGTTACTTTCTTCATTATGTTACCTCCTTATTTTTCTTTTTTATCGACAAGCATCTTACAATTCATGTATATGCTGCCCACAGCTTTTCTCAATGAAATTAATAGGATATATATCTTTTAATCTCTACTCATTTTTTACATTAAGAAAAGGTGTTTTTCAATACTCTTTGCAGAAAATGACCAATTTTGCAGGAAATGACCATATAACAAAAATTAAGTTCAATAGTCATCCGAGATTCCCGTTTTGTAAACGAGTTTCACATTTTGAAAGCGACCTGCAAATTTTGTACCCGACTTTCCACTTTTGTAATGACTTTCCCGTTTTTTCCCTTGCTTTTATGATATAATCACCTTATGGCAGAGTATTTTTTTGCACAAAAACCGGACGTCAGTTTTGGCTTACAAATTTTGCAAGCCATAATTCACGTCTTCTGCTGTTCCTATTTCAGCCGGCGGTCTGTGCTTTATTCTGTCTTCTGGTTACTTTTTGAGAAGTCTTGCGGTGAGGTTGATGTCTTTGGCTGCAACCTCGTGGCATCTAAGCCTCTCCGCCAGGTCTTCTCCATAATAAAAGCTGAACGCTTCATACGGACTTTTTCCGTTCAGTTTCTTTCTCCGGTAGGAATTGATATGGTTCATCATCAGCTCTACGTCTGCCTGCGTCAGTTCATCAAAGCTTCTTCCTTTCGGCAGGATCCTGCGTATAAATTCATGTCCCACCTCGATCTCTGCTTTCTGGTACGGCGCACTTGGATTGCAGTAATAGATCCTCGTCCTTTGAAATCCTTTTCCATCCGGTCCGTTCTCTATACACTTGGGATTGGAAACTCACTTCCGTTATCCGTCAGGATGACCGGAAACAGCTTCCTAAAATCCTGCCCTCCCAGCCGGTGGTACAGTTCATCATAAATATCTATCACTGACTTTGAGGTGTTCGCTTCCCGCAGGAACCCCAGCATCAGTGACACATTTACAAAATATATCGTCAGCAGGACTTTCCCTCCCTTGCTGCCGATCACGGAATCCATCTGCACCACTGCTGTGTCCGGATGCTGTTCCATATATACTTCGTAATCATGATAATTCCTTCCCACACGGCATCCACGGTCTACTTTCAGCTCCGGTTTTTTATATCTCGGACGGTACTTTACCTTTCTTGGCAGGTCTATGTTCCTGATATCAAACAGGCATCCATCCACGTAGTTGTAGAGGGTCTTTTCACTGCACATCAGTTCATCCTTATGTGTCAGGTAGATCTGATGGATAGACTGCCCCTGTTTTACCAACGGCACCAGGATTTCATTGAGTCTGGCGATTTCCCCTTCCGTAGCAAGGATCCCGCTTCGGGATTCCGATATCTTATCCGTTGCCCGCCTCTGGGCTCCCAGAGCATCGTAAACAGTTTTTGTCAGCGTACACTTCTTTACTTCACTGCATCCGTTGCATACATATGGCGGTTTAAAGCGATGGGTACATATTTCTTCTTCATAATGCTCGCAGTAACGGTTGCATATGAGTTCACACTGTTTACAGACAGCTACCAGTGGATGCCTGCAGTCATTTGTCCCACATACTTTTTTCCTCTTACATGCTTTTCTGTACTTGCAGGTATTATGCGGGTAACTTCCATAACCGGTGTCCTGTTCGATGGAATAGTTCCTGATCTCCTTTGTGATGGTAGTCCTGTCCCTTCCCAGTTTCTCTCCAAGCTCTGTGAAAGTCATGTGCTCCTTTAGTCCGCTTTCTATCTCCAGCCGGTCCTCATAATTTAAGAACTTTGCCATACTGTCTCCTTTCCCCGCCAGCTGCTGAAGTTCTGTTAAAAACAGGAAGAACATTTCTGCTCTTCCTGCATTTGTATCGTCACTTTCACTGCTGTAATTTATTCTGTTTGTAATCAACTTTCCCCCTCACACGGGAATTTCAAAAAACTATTGAGGAAACAAAAATTAACCGGGCAGAAAGTAAAAAACTCTGTCTATTCTTATTGTCTTAATTTGAATACCGAAACCATATCACTAAGTGTAGTAGCCTGAGCTGTAAGTTCCTCACTTGTCGCTGATGTTTCCTGTGCCACATCCGAATTATTCTGAACAACTTCAGCAATTCTTTCTTCGGTTGCCTCTACCTGCTCCATACTGTCTGCCTGTTCAATGGAAATTTCTTTTATTTTTTCGCACTGTCTCACTCGCCTATATACCTCTGATCTTGTAATTTCATATTTGAATATAATCATATCATATTTCCTCATATACATTTATTTAAGATTCAGCGTATTACTATTGGAATGCTCAAAATAAAAAGATACAGAAATGTATAATTGTTGATAATATACATCTCTGCATCTTTGGAATTTTACAAATAATTTTTTTCTAGCAGTTATACGCTACCTTTAATGTCATTGTAACCGTTGATATCGGATAAATATTTTCACTATATGACACACAAATCATTCATTGCCATATTTTCTTTTCTGATTATCTTCCATCAAAAAGATACACTTACTTCTCCTAACGGTGCTAAATAATCAATATACAACATTGCGTTTGTAGAATAACTTGCATTTACATAGGACAAACCATTCATCCAATTTACCTTTACTTTTGTGTTATAGGTTCCCATCATAGAACCTTCATCTGGATAATAATCAATCATCTTCTGGTTTAGATTAGCCATATTCGCAATTGTCTTGTACGAATAAGAATTAGGTGACTGATACATCATATCAGCAGATTTAATATATGTGTTAAAGTATGATGAACCCATATCTTGGAAAGTGACTCTGTATAAAGCAAACAAATCTTCTGTTCCATTACTTACAGATATAGTTACACCAGAAGCTTGATATGTTTGTGAACTTGAAGAACCATCCCATTTTACACTTCCATTAAATACACCACCTGCACTGTATGTCTGCTGAATTGGCAAAGGATTTCCCGTAAACATAGCATAATGATGATTGCCTTCATTGCCCTTATTATCCCAAAACATAATATAATAATTTCCCGCAGTTAGTTTGCATGTATAAACTGTTTTGTCGTAATTATCATATTTTACTGCTGTTCTGTAAAAGAGAAGCAAATCTTCATATGCGTCTGACGATGTATCCAGTACTGGATTTAATTCTGCGTCATAAATCTGAAATGCAACATTTTTATCAAGTAAAACAGTTACAGAATTTAATGCTTTATTACTGCTTACTTTATGGTAATATACATGTGCACCTACTATTGATTGTTCTGTTGCCCATGTATCATTGACATATCCTTCTCTTACCGCAGAACTATACTGTGAATTGCTAGGTGCATCCAATAGTTCTGTTGCGGCTGGATAAAGTAACCCATCATTATAATATGGATATGTTGAATATACTTCTGTATCTGTTGACCACTTCTGTGTAAACGTATATGGTGTTGTTCCATAACTCCATCCATATTTTGTCGCAGTTCCTTTCCTTGCCTGAATTGTGTCATCTCCATCTGACACACTAATTACTTCATCCGGGTCAACAAGTTCAGACATTTGAATATCAGAAACTGACTCTAATGAAAATAAATTTTCTTCTGTCTCTTCACTCAATGGTAATGTAATCTGACTTCTGTCTACCGTTGTTGATGTTTGCAACTCTGCTGCCTTAACAGGACTTGAAATTGTCATTGTTAATAGCAGAGTTGAAAATAATGTTGCTGCCCAAATTTTTTTGTTTGTCATCTCGTTTCCTCCAAAAAATATTTATTTTGACACTCGATCTTTTATCTGAATTGTACTCTCTAACATGATAAACTGTACATTCAACTCAGACATAATATCTTTGTGCTGTGTCCGTTTATATGCTAAAATTTCCCGGATATCGCTTGCATAATCCTGATAGGTCAGATTTTCGCCCGGATTGTTTAACAGGTCATCCAGTGTTTTTGGCAGACCATGTATCATTGCATTTTCCACCGAAAGGTCTCCAAGCGATACGCTGCCGCCAGTTGCCTTATATAAAAATTTTTCCACATCCACCGCAGCTTGTAACAGATACTTTTCTTTATCGGACAATGCCTGTATTTCCGAATCCATAGAAAATAAATATCCATCAGATCATCCGAATACTTTGACAAAACATCCTCTATCTTCTGTTCATTGCATTATCATTAAT
>ENA-OQJH01001364-OQJH01001364.1-human-gut-metagenome-genome-assembly--contig:-NODE-1364-length-10322-cov-1.207160_pt1 | contig 10322 bp, 10 predicted proteins | sample MGYA00242597_ERZ504763 | MGnify/ENA primary metagenome ERZ504763 (study PRJEB26092, sample SAMD00036359) | human gut metagenome | host: Homo sapiens | study: EMG produced TPA metagenomics assembly of... | reverse complement strand
TAAAAATAACGAGATTTCCCTTTCTGAACTTGCAGACGAGGCAGGAATCAGCAGTGGTTATCTGAGCCGTATCTTTAAAAAATATTACAAAATCAGTGTTGTAGACTATATCCATCTTCGTAAATTACTACAGGCAAAATACTACATGGCAACAAGTGAAATGAATATCTCAGACATATCTTTCCTTCTTGGCTACAGCGAAGCAGGATATTTCTGCAAAATATTCAAAAAATACGAAGGACAGACCCCATCGGCATTCAACAAGAATTTCCAGAAACTCACTTCGAAGGCAGGGTGATTTAACGGAAGTAATTAAAGAGCGGAGGCCATTTCGAAGGCACAAAAAAAGAAATTCTATAATATCACCTCTATAGCTTATAGCTATTCCAGAGCAAGCAAAGTATAACAGACTATAACTTCAAATCACCCCCATGGTGAATTGGGCTTAAACTAAAGCAGCTAACAAACAGAAACCAGAGAGATTATATTCTTATATCTGTGGCCTGGGAGCAAGTGTTGGATGCGAGCGCGTAAGCGAGCATTCAACACGCCGCGACTAAAGTCACAGATATAAGAATATAGTCTCTCTGGTTTCGTCTGTCAGTCTGTCCGTCTCTAAAGCCCAATACACCAAAAATCCTTTTGGAAGAGATCATCGCCGCTTTTGTCTCTGAAAGCAGGATGGAAGTCAAAGTGGACTGCACCGACAGGAATCTGTCGATCAACAGCCTTGCTGATTCGGGCAACACCTTCATTTCCAAAAGCACCACATAAATCAATGGCAGCACATCCTTCTTCAAGCATTTCCTGTGCTACAGTTTCTGCCTGACTGTAATCAGCACATCCAACAACATACATGATGATTTTTTCGGATTCAATGATGGAACGGTTCCTTTTTCGGGTTACAGCCCTCATTTGCAAAAATGAAAGCAACTTTAAATTTGTCTTCGTTTAATTTGAATTTTCTTGCCATTTTACCAACGCCTTATCTAAGATTTCCATTGCTTTTTTACCGTCATTAGCAGTAATAAGCTGGATATTATGTTTGCGGATTGTCTGGTATGTTTCCATGAGAAGATCGATATCTGTTGTGATTTTGTCAAGAGTGATTACAACAATAACGTCAAGATTATCTTCTTCAATATCTTTCATTAATCTTCTAAAACCGGGACGTTCAAGATTCTCGGATGGGTAGTCTCCTAAATCTGTATAATTAACAAATTCGTTATCTTCGCCATAAATACCTTTTGCACGATTCATACACTTCAGTACCATCGGCATCATCCCTGTACATGGTCTGTGTACAGATGGGACAGCACCCCGGAGATGCTGATGATTATAAATTCCAATACGCATAGTAATTCCCTCCAGTACATTTTCTTAAATATAGATTCTTATATCTATTGTAGCAGAAGGGCGAAGGAGGATAGGGAAGATACGGGAACAATTATGGGAAATAACGAAAGTCAGAAAAAGAATAGAAAAAGAAATAAGGAGTATCGTTATATTTCCATAGATAAAGCATGATAATCCTATAAAAAATAGTGTAAAAATGCTAAAATGATACTGAAATAGTCTGTAAAGGAGGAGAATAATGGAACGACGAGAACTTGAACGACAGATTGTCGAAAAGGAATGGCTCATGTTTCAGCAGGTACAGGGCGTAAATGGACGGGCAGCCTGTCAGGATGACTGGACAACCTTTCTTATTATGCGTCTCAGTCAGTTTGAAGGCTGGGATACCGATGTGCTTGAAAGCTATTTTGAAGACATTGTGCAGGCAGAAGCACAGGAGAGAAATCTCATTATGGAGAAATATGCTTATATGATGGAGGAAACAGATCCGGTATATTTCTTATCAATTAAGGAACTGCTTCCGGAGATTTCGGAAGAAAAACAGTTGATGGCTGAAAAAATCACTTCTATTTATATGGAGTGGGAAAAGGAAGCGGATATCAAATATCCGAATATCCGAAGGCATGGAAGACCAGCAGAAGGAATTGGGGTAGATGGAACGGTTAGTGTAAGAAATTATTTAAAGTGTGAACTTTATACTTATTCTTCAAAAACACTGGCACTTTTTATTCTGTCTATTGAGAAAAATCCAGAATACACCGTTATCTTGCTACAATGCAGAAGATGGTACAGGCATATGGCTATTCTTCTTTAGAAGAAGCGGAAAAAGAAATGGCATAAATTTTAGTTAAGTGTACTGACACAGGGATATTGTGACGGTTATTTCAGTTAAATATATTGAGATATCGATATTGTGATGAGTTATGTCAGTCCGCGGGTACATAAGAAAGGAGAATTAACATGCAAGAAAATATTATTACTGGCTGGGGATTTTACAGAAGATTATGAGACAATGGTGCCATTTCAGGCATTGTCCATGCTTGGATATCAGGTAGATGCCGTCTGTCCGGGAAAGAAGGCAGGCGAATTTATCAAGACAGCCATTCACGACTTTGAAGGTGACCAGACTTACACGGAAAAACCAGGGCATCTTTTTAAATTAACAAAAACATTTGACGAAGTAGATTTCGATGACTATATCGGACTTTTTATTACTGGCGGACGTTCTCCAGAATATATCCGAATGGATCACAAAGTAATTTCTCTGGTGAAATGTTTCGTAAGAAGTGGAAAACCAGTAGCAGCTATCTGCCATGCAGCACAGGTTCTTACTGCTGCAGATGTTGTATGCGGAAGAAAGCTTACCTGCTATCCTGCATTAGCAGCAGAGGTAAAATTAGCAGGAGGTAATTATATTGAAGTTGCACCGGATGAAGCGGTTGTAGACTGCAATCTGATCACTTCACCAGCATGGCCAGGAAATACAGCAATTTTAAGAGAATTTGCAAAAGCATTAGGATGTGAATTTATTTTCAGACCATAAATGTATCTGGGCTATGTAAGTTACAAAAATTAGTGTATTGTTTCATTGATATTTTATTTGATTTTGCAGGAAAAAGAGATTTGGCAAGAATTAAATATGATTAAAAAAGAATAGGAGGAATAGTAATGGGTTCTCTTTTAGAAGAAATGCATAAGATGCGTTAAAAGAAAAATAGAAGAATTAGAGAGTATGGGTGGAAATCCACATGTAGAGGAGCACGGACTTGGCGGGGTGTATCGCTGTAAGTCTGTGGATATATTTTCGATGAAAATAAAGAAGGGAGACCATTTACAACATTGTCCCATTGTCCGATCTGTCATGTAGGACAGCAGCAGTTTGAAAAGATAGAGTGAATGCCTATGAAAATGGAGCGTTTTAACGAAATTTTAAATAAGCTAATGCAGATGGAAGATGCCGAAGAGAATCTGGAAATGGTTCCTCTTTATGAGGAGGCATTGGAGCTTTCAAAAGAGATTTACGGAGAATATAATTTAAAGACACTGGAAATTTATAATAATTATGGCGGACATCTCCGTAATCTTGGATTGTATGAGAAGGCGGAACAGATTTTAAGAAAGGCAGTTATTTGTGCAAAAACAGTGCGGGGTAAAGAACATCCTGACTATGCAACAACGCTTGTGAATCTTGCCAATCTGCTTCGCATGATGAAGCAGTGGGAAGAGAGCGAGACACTTTTTATCAGGCATTGGCTCTTTACAAAATTACAATTGGAGAAAGTCATTTTATTTATGCAGGAACAATGAATAATCTGGGACTTCTCTATTATGAGCAGGGAAAGCTTGAACGGGCAAAAGAGTGTTTAGAACACAGCTTGCATATATTAGAAGGCAAGGCAGAGTATATTATTCCGTATGCGACAACACTTCATAATCTTGTAGATATCTATAAAAAAGAGGGTAACCTTACTTTAGCAGAAGAAACTCTCAAAAAAGAAATAGAGATTTACAAAGAACAGCAGTATGAGGGAACGGTTCTTTATGCCGCAGCTTTAAATTCTCTTGGAATCCTCTACTGTGAAAAAGGGCAGTATGAGAAGCAAAAGCTGTGATGACCGAGAGCGTAGAGATTACGAAAAAGCATCTTGGAGAGTCAAGTGATGCCTATAAGACAAGTGTAAAGAATCTTGAGATGATTCAGGAAAAGCTGCAGGAGCATAAAATTAAGAGGAATCATGAGATTTTGCAGGAAACTTTAAAAGAAATGACAACAGCTTCCTGTGCCCAGGAATATAATCTGGAAACTGCAATGCGAGTGCCAGAAAGGTAATTAGAAAACAGCCCCAAAGTTGTAGAGACAGGTTTTGTCAAAGGGCTTGATTTATGCAGAGCATATTTTAACGAAGTATGCTATCCTCTTTTGGAAAGAGAATTTGCCAACTTCCTTCCTCGTATGGCAGCCGGCCTCATCGGAGAAGGCTCCGAGTGTTATGGTTTTGATGATGAGATTTCAAGAGATCATGACTTTGGACCATCTTTTCAGATATATATTCCTAAAGAAGATATGCCTGTTTACGGAGAGAGGTTAAAGCATAGACTTGCGACATTGCCTAAAACATTTCAGGGCTTTGGTGCGAGAGTAGAAAGCCAGTATGGCGATGGCAGAGTTGGTGTATTTACCATCGAAGATTTTTATCGGAAGTTTACTGCGGCAGAGGGAGTACCAGACACTCTTTCTCATTGGAGGCAGATTCCGGAGAATGCCCTTTCTACCGTAACAAACGGAGAAGTTTTCTTTGATAATTATGGAGAATTTACAAGAATCCGTGAGGAATTAAAGAAAGGCTATCCAGAAGATGTCAGATTGAAAAGATTGCCGCCCGTCTTATGAAAATGGCACAGAGTGGCCAGTATAACTTCCCTCGCTGTAACAAACGGAAAGAATATGTAGCTTCCCGTCTGGCATTAAGCGAGTTTATGTCCGTTTCTATGTCATTAGTCTATCTGCTCAATCATGCTTACCGGCCATATTATAAATGGGTACACAGAGGACTTTTAGATTTACCAATCTTAGGGCAGAATGCTTATGACAAAATGCAGAGGCTATCTGTTTTATCTTTAGAAAAAGATAGCAGGGAAATGGAATGGATTATTGAAGAATTTTGTGTTGCCTGTGTGGAAGAATTAAAAGCACAGGGACTGACCTCATCCTCAGAAGCATTTTTACTTGCACAGGGACCGGAAGTATTAAAAAGAATACAGGAACCAGCTTTAAGAAACAGTAACCCGTGGGTGGAATAACTGTTGACAGCGTTTGGTAAAACACGTAGTACAGTGATGTTGAATAGCCCTTTTTCTTTCTTATCATATACTGATAAAAAAAAGAAAGCTGCGGCTATGGAAATGACCAATGTAGGTAATTTGTTAGAGCTAAGAAGGATTTACAGCCGTGGTATTACCGGAAAAGGTATTACTACGGCTGTTTTGGATACAGGAATTTATGCACATCCTGACTTTTTTATTCCACAGAATAAAATTCTTTATTTTCAGGATTTTGTGAGAAATAGAAGAGGTCCCTTTGATGATAATGGGCATGGGACCCATGTCAGTGGAATTATCGCATCAGGAGGACGGTTTGGAGATGGGAGTGGAATCGGGGTTGCGCCGGAAAGCAGTATTGTAATGCTAAAAGTACTTGAACGGGATGGAAGCGGGAAAATAAAAAATATGATAAAAGGTATGGAATGGATTTGTATGAATCATAAAAAATATGGAATCCGAATTGTAAATATTTCTGTTGGAATGCCCGTAAAAAATATAGAAAATCCTGACGAAGATATTCTTGTAAAAAAGGTGGAGGAGTTGTGGAACGCCGGACTTGTTGTCGTAGTGGCAGCAGGAAATGACGGGCCGGCACCACATACGATTACAAGCCCGGGAACAAGCCGGAAAGTTATTACTGTTGGAACCGGAACAGAAGCAGGCGGAGAATATTCTGGGCAGGGCCTGTACTTGGAAGCTGTGTCTGTAAGCCTGACATCATTGCGCCAGCTACCAATATTTTAAGCTGCGATAATCATGGAAAAAGTTACAAAAAAAGAAGCGGCACATCAATGGCAACTCCGATTGTATCAGGGACAATAGCCTTGCTTCTTTCCAATGAACCGTGGCTGTCAAACAGAGATGTAAAAATACGTCTGATGCAGAACGCGGTTGACTGTGGGATGGCAAAAAGCAGACAGGGATGGGGCCTGCTAAATCCCGAAGGAATGTTGAGGATTAAATAGGAATTTGCCGCAGGCAAGGGAGACGCCCCCGAAGAGAGTCTCTTTACCAGATGGGTTCGTCTGTCCTGTGTCCGTAGGACAAAAAAATATCATGTTTTTGTTGCCTTCATAAGAAATGCACCAAAAAGTACGGCTGAATTTCACAAAAAAGATAAATAAAAACGGAAATTTACAGGCAAAATTCATAAAAAAATCTTTTTCGTTTACTGGTGCGCTGTTATAATAATAACAGAAATAAAGAGTAATAAACACGTTCAGTAAAGGAGAAGGGTATCATGGCAAACTGTATTACACTTAATCAGACATCTTATCACGGAGCAGGAGCAATCCAGTCTATTCCAGATGAAGTAAAGGCACACGGACTTAACAAAGCATTTGTATGTTCTGACCCTGACTTGATTAAGTTTGGAGTAACAAAGAAAGTAACAGACGTATTAGACGCTGCAAAATTAGAATATGAGATTTATTCCAATATCAAACCAAACCCAACAATCGAAAACGTACAGACTGGTGTAGCTGCATTTAAAGCATCTGGAGCAGATTATTTTATCGCAATCGGCGGTGGTTCTTCTATGGATACAGCAAAAGCCATTGGTGTTATCATTAACAACCCTGACTTTGAGGATGTAAGAAGCTTAGAGGGAGTAGCTCCTACAACAAAACCAACTGTACCTATCATTGCCGTACCTACAACAGCAGGAACAGCAGCAGAGGTAACAATCAACTACGTTATCAAAGATGATGAAAAACAGCGTAAATTTGTTTGTGTAGACCCTAAAGATATTCCAGTAGTAGCTATCGTTGACCCTGATATGATGAGCAGTATGCCATATGGTCTTACAGCATCAACAGGTATGGATGCTCTGACACATGCTATCGAAGGATACATCACAAAAGCTGCATGGGAAATGACAGACATGTTCCATATCAAAGCTATCGAAGTTATCGCAAGAAGCCTTCGTGCTGCATGTGAAAATGATCCTAAGGGAAGAGAAGACATGGCACTTGGACAGTACATTGCTGGTATGGGATTCTCTAATGTAGGTCTTGGTATCGTTCATTCTATGGCTCACGCATTAGGTGCTGTATACGATACACCTCATGGTGTTGCTAATGCGATCCTTCTTCCTACTGTTATGGCATATAATGCAGATGCAACAGGAACAAAATATAAAGACATCGCTATCGCTATGGGAGTTGAAGGCGTAGAAGATATGACTCAGGAAGAATACAGAAAAGCAGCAGTGGATGCAGTAGCACAGCTTTCTAAGGATGTTAAGATTCCTCAGGACTTAAAAGACATCGTAAAAGAAGAAGACTTAGACTTCCTCGTAGATTCTGCATATAATGATGCATGTGCTCCTGGAAATCCAAAGGATGCAACAAAAGAAGACATTAAAGCTTTATATCAGTCATTAATGTAATCAGATTTTATATAACTACGTCAAGTTATCAATATTATAATAAAGGGAACCGAAAACAGCGTTGCTGTTTTCCGGTTCTTTTTCAACTAACTCCAGACAACTTCTGGTTTGTCAGGCTGCGGAGCAGACGAACTCCTGAAGCTAAATAAAGCATATTTGTGACTTTAGTCGCAGCGGTTTGAATGTTTGCTTACAGCGCTCACATCCAAACCTTGCTCCGAGGCCACAAATATGCTTTATTTAGCTTCAGGAGTTCTGTGCGTTGACAGCTCAGAAAACCAGTTGGAGGAATTTGGGGATTCCTCGAAAGACTGTGATTTTATGAGAAAATATAATGAATTCATAACAGTATGTTAAAAAGATAATATTTAAATTCGATTTTTCAAAGTTTTTATAGCGGATGTTTATGTTTACTCCTGCATCAACAAATCAGTGAAAAAATTTGAGAAAGTGAATCAGAGTAATATCTTTTTATACCATGTTATAGAGAAGCTGATTTTTTACAAATTCATAATATTCTGGAGAATCCCCAAATCTCTAACATGAATTCTGATTTTGTACCGGCATCCACAGTCAGCCAGCAAAGAGAGGCTATCCCCTATATTTGTGGCCTCGGAGCAAGGTTTGGACATGAGCGTGTGTAAGCGAGTATTCAACGCCGCGACTAAGTCACAATATAGGGGATAGCCTCTCTTTACTGGCGTCTGTTTCACAGCCTTACAAATCAGAAGTTTCCTCTCACCTTTTCGTAGTCTTTTTTATGTACGAGGATTTCATATTCTATCATCTGGTCTGGTTTATTTCCAAAACTTCCTGTTCGGCTTCTTAATGTTCCTTCTGGCCGGTACATCGTCTGTGATAAATGGTCTTTTGTTTTATATTTATACGGGATTCCTTCCTGCTCTAATTGTGTGCGGATTTCATTAAATTTTTCATATCTGTTCCTATCCAGAGGCTTTCTGAATTTAAAAAATTAAACATTAAAATTCCTTCTTTCCTATCTTTTTTCGTAAAGACTCCCACGATTGAATTACCGTGAATTTCCGTAAATTTTTTCATAAATGTCCATTCTTATTTTTTGCAGGCCCAGTTATCAAAACCCGCAAATTTTCTGCTTTATTATACCATTTATAAAATATTATGGCAAGTTTTTTCAAGCACGCTCTATCCCTCCTTCAAAATATGTCTTGAATCAACATTTTGACAATGTACGAAAATTAGGACAATTTTTTTCTTGACTTTTTTAGAAATCGGACTATAATGAAGTTCGTCAAATACATAACTTCACCGAAATTCGTTGAAGAGAACAACGCTGTTTTTGAACAGAATGGTTCAGAGAGCCTGCGGTTGGTGTGAGCAGGTGCATTTTCAATAACAGATATCCTCTCTAAGATGCAGACTGAACATTTATTCTGACATTTTTTATTTTTTCTAATCAGTAGGTCTCGCCGGAATCCTCCGTTAAAAGGAAAGCGTATGACAGTACGTTAAGAGCTGTAATTTTATTACAGAATTTGGGTGGTAACGCGGATTTTTTCGTCCCTTTTCAGATTTTTTCTGAGAAGGGACTTTTTGTTTTCTTAAAAAGTACAACGAATAAAAGAAAAGCGTGAGGATCATCAGGAGGTAACACAAGTATGAAACAATTACAAAAGTTCAGCAAATTTTTATCTGATTACACATCAATCGTTGTAATCGCTATCGCAGTAATCACATTTTTCCTTCCATCACTGATGGGATGGGTAAATTTCCAGTTATTCACTGACCAGTGGCAAATAAATTCACTAGCCAGTCTATCATTATCGGTGTCATCATGTTCAGCATGGGACTTACTCTTACAACAGAGGATTTCAAGATTCTTGCACAAAGACCATTTGATATCTGCATCGGTGCTATCGCTCAGTATTTAATCATGCCATTTTTAGCATTTTTCATTACAAAGCTGCTTCATCTTCCAACAGGTATCGCTCTTGGACTGATTCTTGTAGGCTGCTGCCAGGTGGTGTATCCTCTAACATCATGTCCTACCTCTGCGTGGTGATGTTGCATTTTCCGTTGGAATGACTACAGTATCTACTATCCTCTCCCCAGTTATGACACCACTTATGGTTTCTCTTCTGGCGAGCGGAGCTAAAATCACTATCCACGGTCTTCCAATGTTTGTTTCTATCATTGAAACCGTTATCGTACCAGTAGCTATCGGTTTTGTATTAAATTATGCATTAGGAAAGAATAAGACATTTAAAGAACTTCAGAAAGTTATGCCGGGTGTTGCTGTTCTCGGACTTGCCTGTGTTGTTGGTGGGGTTATCTCCTCTCAGGGTTCAAAATTCTTCCAGTCCGGCGCCGTAATCTTCATTGCTGTTCTTCTTCATAACGGTCTTGGATACTTCCTTGGATACTGTGCAGGCCGCCTTACAGGTATGAATACAGCAAAGAAAAGAACCATTCTATCGAAGTTGGTATGCAGAATGCCGGTCTTGCAACAAACCTTGCAACAACAACTGCACAGTTTGCTTCTACACCAGAATCCGCAATCATCTGTGCTGTTTCCTGTGTATGGCATTCTATTTCAGGAACATTACTGGCAGGATTATTTGCCCAGTATGATAAAATGAAAGCTACACATAAGAAGACTGCCACAGCAAAATAAATTCTGATTTGCCGCAGGCAAAATAGACGCTTCCAAAGAGAGCCGATACCTATATTTGTGACTTTAGTCGCTGCAGGTTGAATGTTCGCTTAACCGCTTGCA
>ENA-OQJH01001363-OQJH01001363.1-human-gut-metagenome-genome-assembly--contig:-NODE-1363-length-10324-cov-7.489654_pt1 | contig 10324 bp, 11 predicted proteins | sample MGYA00242597_ERZ504763 | MGnify/ENA primary metagenome ERZ504763 (study PRJEB26092, sample SAMD00036359) | human gut metagenome | host: Homo sapiens | study: EMG produced TPA metagenomics assembly of... | reverse complement strand
TCTTCCGGGCGTAGGCAGAAAAATTCCGTGTGTGCAGCAGAGCCATCTTCTGCCGGATAAGTTCCTGTTCCTCCGGCGTCACGGGAACACGCAGAACAATTTTTCGGGTTCGGTTCGTCATAGTTTCACCTCGTTTCTTGGGGGTCTGGGGTACTCCCCAGCAAGCATTTCTGCCGGGAGTGGCTACACTCCCTATGCTTGCTACGTTACCTTTCCCCACTACTATGACACCACAACACCCCCGTTTTGCCCGCAAAATGCAAAAAAAAAATAAGAGGACGCTTTTGCATCCTCTCAATGACCATGCGTGGCAATCAGACACACGCGGGATCTTTTTCCTGTTCATGGATTCGCAGGGCACCGTCAATGGCACCTTCTACGATGGGTAAGTATTCTTCCGGGCAAAGCTGCAGCTTGTGGCTGACCCTCTGACGCTCCACACTTCTTCCCGCATGAGTTCCGGGTTGAAGTACCGCTCCACGGGCAGGCCGCATATTTTTATCAGCTGAATCACCACCGGCAGGCTGGGCAGCGTGCCTTCGTTCTCGATATTCGCAAGATACCGACTGTCACAATGTATCATGTCAGCCAGCGCACTGCGGGAAAGCTGTTTTGCTTTTCGTGCTGCCTTGACATCCGCTCCGAACGTTTCAAAGCCGGGACAGTCCTCAATTTTCGCCATTCTGCATCACCCATATACATTTTATAGTTCATGAGCGATTGGCGAATGTTGCTATGTCCATTCTGTCTACATTTTATAATTCATATTTTGATACTACTATCATTCGCTTGATTATACATAATCCTTTGCAGTAGTTGCCAAAGCGAACACAAGAATATAAACACGAACGCTTCCTTTCCTGCCAAGATCAAAATAACATACAGCATCCAGAAGTTCATTCCAACGATATGTAGAGAGTTAAAATGCCACTTGTTTGAGTAACAGTAAAGCTTAAATTCTAGGTAAACTGCTCTATTTTTTTCGTCTTTATTCTAAAGGATTTATTTGATTCTCTTTTAATAAAGCAATCCATGCTTGGATTGCTTCCACCAGTACATACTGCTGACGCAAAACAGCCATACCTCTTGAACCTCCGTTTCTCTGGCTTTCTTGAGCCTTCGGCTGTGGCCTCCATGACAACAAGCTCTTTCTCATTCATCAAGCTTAAAAGCACATCAATGTTCTTTCTGCAACTGTTCTCTCCACGCTGACCTTCTGTATAGAAAAACTGATCTACGGAAATGTCGAACAGAGTGACGAGTTTGAAAAACAGGTTGAAGCTGGGGTGCTGGCCTTTGTTCTCGATGTTCATAATGGTGCGGTCAGTCTTGCCGACCAGCTCCGCCACATAGGCTTGCGTCCAGCCCTTTTCCTCTCTGGCCTGTTTCAAAGCGAGCCCGAGCCCATGAAAGTCAAACCTTCTTTCATCTTGGTTCATTCTCATATCACCCTATATCATTGTACATTTCGGGTTGGATTATGAGAATGTAATATGATTTGATATTACATGATATATTATTTCATAAGATTGACAAAGAAGAATGTTTGTGCTATTCTATATAAAGATATATCTCCAAAGGGGAGCAAGATATGAACTTTCATTTAACCGATCAGCGTAAAAAGAGAATCAACTCTGTACAATCCAAACCGATGAAACATTGTGCAGAGTATAGCGTATAAATGACGCATTTCGATTTCATCGGGAAGCCATAAAGGGGGTTTTATACCCATTTTGAGAAAATGGCTTTCCATGCAGTTATAATGTGTACGAGGCTATGGACAATGTTTTGTCCATAGCCTTTTGTTTTTGGCGCTGCTATGCCAAAGGCAGAAGGCGGATACACTTGTGTATCTCTGCTTTCTGCCTTTTTCTTTTGTATCAGAGAATATGCAGGAAAGGGTTAATAAAAATGAGCTTATTAGAAATTGACGGACTGACACACTCTTTTGGTGAGAATGTGCTATACAAAAAATGCAGGCTTCACACTCAATAAAGGAGAACATATTGGCATTGTCGGGCAGAACGGAACCGGCAAAAGCACTTTAATCAAAATCTGTACAGAGCAGATCATACCTGATAGCGGACGGGTTATCTGGCAGCCAAATATTACGATTGGCTATTTGGATCAGTATGCAGAAATCGACCATACGCTTACCATGAAAGAGTTTTTGAAATCAGCCTTTGCAAAGCTGTTTGAAATAGAAACACAAGTTATGCAGCTATATGAAAAGGCCGCCGATGGAGATATGAAAAATCTGGAACTTGCTGCCTACTATCAAGAGCAGCTTGAAACACATGACTTCTATTCCATTGATACTGCGATCGAGCGCGTTGCAAATGGGCTGGGGCTGCTTGCGATTGGTCTTGACCGCCCTATCATTGAAATGAGTGGCGGCCAGCGAGCAAAAGTGATTTTGGCAAAGCTACTGCTTGAAAAACCAGATGTATTGCTATTAGATGAGCCGACAAATTTTCTTGATAAAGATCATGTTGCATGGCTGGCGGAATACCTATCCTCTTTGGAAAATGCTTTTTTAGTTGTTTCCCATGATTTTGACTTTTTGGATAAAATCGCAAATCGTATCTGCGATATAGATAATGACACAATAACAAAGTATTATGGCACTTATTCTGAATTTCTGCGAAAAAAGACACTGTTGCGGGAAGATTACATTCGTCAATACTCAGCGCAACAAAAGGAGATCAAAAAAACAGAGGAGTTTATTAGGAAAAATATTGCTGGACGAAAAGCAAAAATGGCGAGAGGGCGACAAAAACAGCTTGATCGAATGGACAAAATGGAGGCTTTGGAACAGAAAGAGATTATTCCTCATTTTCATTTTCCTGTTTTACCGCTGACAAATACGGAGCATCTGCTGGTCAAACATCTGGCAGTTGGTTATCACTATCCAGTTCTATCAGATATTGATTTTAGCATAAAAGGCGGGCAAAAAGTTGTTATCACTGGCTTTAATGGAATTGGGAAATCTACTTTGCTCAAGACGTTAATTGGACAAATCCCGTCCATGCAAGGTCATTTCAAATTTTCCGATCAAGTTACCCTTGGATATTTTGAGCAGGACTTAATATGGGACGAACCTGAACAGACACCAATTCAAATTGTTTCCAATGTCCATCCTGATATGGTCATAAAAGATGTTCGCAAACATTTAGCCCGGTGTGGAATTTCCAGTAAGCACGCAATGCAAGCGATTGGAACATTAAGTGGAGGTGAGCAGGCGAAAGTAAAAATGTGTTTGCTAACACTGATTCCCTGCAATTTTCTAATTATGGACGAACCCACAAATCATCTGGATGTTCAGGCAAAGGAAGCATTGAAATCAGCTCTTATGGATTTTGCGGGTACTGTATTGCTCGTATCACATGAAGAAGCATTTTATCGTGAGTGGGCACAGAGAGTTATTAGTGTCGAGAAATAGAACAATGAACAATATTGTAAGTAGCGAGGGTGCAGCAAAAACGACCATGTGTGCCTTGCTATTGGGAGCCGTATTGAACATCGGATTAGACCCTCTTTTCATTTATATTTTGGACATGGGAGTAGAAGGTGCAGCAATCGCCACAGCAATTTCGCAAATGTTAAAAGAAGAAAACTAAGCACAGAGGAAGATAAGATGAAGATAGAATGGATTTTATGCCCCTTTTGTGGCAGCACGCGATTGAAAATTCGCGATGATACAATATTGGATAATTTTCCGTTATATTGTCCTAAATGCAAACATGAAACCCTGATTGCGGTAAGAAAACTAAATTTATCTATCATCCAAGAGCCAGACGCACAGACGCAGAGCCGGTAATGCACAAGGTGAATTCACTTGTGATTATCGGTTCTTTTTTCAGTATATGATGAGAACCTGCCCCGACTAAGGGGAAATAAAAAAGCCGTTGGTTGGAGCAGGTAATTTTATGCGCCCATTTTGAACCGGCGGCTTTTGAGAAAATCAAGGCCGCCGGTTCTTTTTGTGTATCAAAGCGTTTCATCGTCTGTATGGCGGCCACTAGGAGGATGCCGCCATGCGCCTAATATTCTATCGATTGCCCAGCTTTAAGCTATCAAAAAAAAGCCTTGCTCCCGTACAGTCAGCAGGGCTTTTACTATGTACTATACAATGTAGATTCTGCGCATTTAATACTGCCGTTATGCCCGGTTGGCCGTTTTCGGTCTGCTGGGCTTTTCTATTGCCATCTGAAAATCTACCTGTTTCAAAAATATTTTTGGAAATTTTCAAAAAAGCGGGCAGAATCGGGTGTTTCAGGTGTCATATTAGCGGAAAGGGAAAAATCCACCCGACATCCCCACGGAAAGGGGGTGAGAAGATGGAAGCTATCCCTCGCAACGATGGCGAACAGTATCGATTCGATGCGTTCTGCAAAGCGGTGCTGCGAAATGAGGCCCGGAACTATCACCGAAATAAGAAACGTCTGCTTGACCGTGAAAAGTCATTCAGCGTTCTTTCGTTGGAAGAACTGGGGCAGCTCACGAGTGTAGACCATTATCCAAGTGAAGAATTTGTATTTTCATCCTACGGCTGTGATCTGCACATCGACAATGAACTTGTTGCCAATGCGTTTGCCGCTCTGCCAAAGCAAGAACAAAGCATTTTGATTCTGTTTTGCGTTCTGGAACTGGGCGATGGCGAGATTGGCGACCTCATGGGAATGTCCCGGAGTGCTGTACAGCGCCACCGGACAAAAACGCTGAACGAGCTGCGAAAAAAGCTAAAGGCGCACTTGCCGGAGGGAGGTTAGGCGTAAATGAACTCCTATGAACACACGAGCAGAGAGTTTTTACCGCTCTCGGTGATTCGCTCTGCCTGCGCTGGGGACACCGATGCAGTTGAACAGGTTTTGCGACATTACAGAGGTTACATCAACAAGCTCTGTACAGGCATTCTCTACGATAAGCACGGCCAGCCCCATGTGTGCATAGACGAGTACATGAAACGCCATCTGGAAATCAAACTGATTTCTTCTATTGTAACCAAAGCCGAAACGGTCTGACCCTTTCCACGTTTCGGGACAGCACCTTGAAAAATATGCCCGCAGGATAATGGTGGTGCATCATAGGGCAAACGGATACGTTGCTGTCTGTATCGAGCCGGACGGCGGGTGCGCATGATGCTTTTCTCTGAAAAGTGGAGCGATCATCACCATGCCGCAATGCAAGCGCGGCTGCTTGTGGGCCATGACATACAGGCAGCTGATACTCCCTTACCGTCAAGTCCGAGCGTTCAGAGCGTCGCAGGCAATGAGTAGAGCTGCATGAGGAATGCAGGGGTGAGATTCCCGTGGGTTGCTGCTAGCAGCCGTCCGTTGGCTCATTTTTTATTTTGTGAAAGGGGGATATTTTTGAAAGAACAAAATTTGATACGTTATAGCATTCAGCTTGCTTTTTTGAAGCAGCTGTTAGAAAGAAAGCTCATAACCGATAGAGAGTATTCCCTTATCAAGCAGCGCTTAATGAAAGATTATCGTGTGGTTTCCGAACTATCCTCTTGATTTTGTGTTGCATTGGCGTTATGATTAACGCAATGAAAGGAACACATTCAACAAGGAGGTCAAGCATGAAAGATGTTGAAGTCATTAAAGCGCGAAACACGCTCTCTCCACGAGCGCGCACAAACTTTGAAAAAAGGCTGCGCGTAGCCGCCTATTGTCGTGTCAGCACCGATACCGAAGATCAGCTGAACAGCTACAAGTCGCAGGTCGAATACTATACCGAACTTATAAAAAGTAAGCCGGAATGGTCTTTGGCAGGCATCTATGCTGATGAAGCTATCACAGGTACGCAGGTGAAAAAGCGCGAGGATTTCCAGCGGTTAATCAACGACTGTATGAACGGTGACGTGGACATGGTGATTACCAAATCCATTTCGCGGTTTGCACGAAACACGCTTGACACTCTGAAATATGTTCGGATGCTCAAAGATAAAGGTGTGGCTGTGTTTTTTGAAGAAGAAAACATCAACACCCTTACTATGGACGGCGAACTGCTCCTTGTGATTTTAAGTTCTGTTGCACAGCAGGAAGTCGAAAATATTTCTGCGAATGTCAAAAAGGGCTTGAAGATGAAAATGCAGCGCGGTGAGCTGGTCGGTTTTCAGGGCTGTTTAGGCTATGACTACAATCCAGAGGACAAAACCCTCACCGTCAACGAAGAAGAAGCGGCTGTTGTCCGTTACATTTTTCAGCGATACACGGAGGGTGCCGGTGGTTCGGTTATTGCCAAAGAACTTGAAACTTAGGCTATAAAACCAAACGCGGCAGTCCTAAATGGGCAGACAGTACCGTAATCGGCATTATCAAAAACGAAAAATACAAAGGCGACATTTTGTTAGGAAAGACATTTACCGTTGACCCTATTTCAAAACGGCGTCTGTACAACTTCGGCGAGGAAGATCAATTTTATATTCGTGAGCACCACGAGCCCATTATTTCGGAAGAAGTCTTTGAAGCCGCACAGGAAATTTTGCGGCGGCGTGCAAAGCCCCGCAGCCTTAACGTAGACGGCAAACGTGAAAAGTTCAGCCGGAAATACGCTTTTAGCTGCATGATAGAATGTGGTTTCTGTGGTGGCACCCTGACAAGGAGGAGTTGGCATAGCAGTTCACAGTATAATAAAGCTATCTGGCAATGTGTTGTTTCCACCAAAAAAGGAAAAAAGTTCTGCCCGGAGAGCAAGGGCGTTGACGAAAGAACGATTGAGCGGGCTTTTGTAGAATCTTATCGCCTCTTGTGCCAGAATAACAAGGATGTTCTGGACGAGTTTATGAAACGGACAGAAGAAACTCTTTCTGAAAGCAACGCGGGCAAGCGTCTGGCGAAAGCCGAAAGAGATATTCACGCTCTGGAAGTCAAGAAAAACAAGCTGGTTGATATGCGTCTTGAAGATACCATCGACAAGGAGACCTACGACCGAAAGTATTGGGACCTGTCCAGCCAGATTGAGCAGTTGCAGAAAGAGTGTGAAAGCCTGCAAGATGCAGCCGAAACCGAATCTACAATGCGCAAGCGTGTTGCCATGTTCCGGCAGACCCTTGAACAGAACGAGGTTCTGGACACCTTTGACCGACATATTTTTGAAAGTATAGTTGAAAAAGTAATCGTGGGCGGTTATGATAGTAATGGGAACAAAGACCCCTACATGATTGTCTTTGTTTACAAGACCGGGTTCAAAAACAGTGTGGACGGCAAGAATTTCAAGCCGCTTCGCAAGAATAGCAAGGAGAACCACTCCCCTGCTGTTTTGTGTTCCCATGCTTCTAACGAGGCTGAATCCATGTGTTCCGATTCTAGCGACGACACATTGCGAAACGGTTCTCCTTTTGACCAAACTCAATGTCGTCCGGCACATCGAAGTGGACGTCAGCATGGATGAGCTGGATGTGACTGCTGCGGAAAGCAAGGCAACTTACAACGAGATTCGGGAGTATGTATGGGAACATCATCAACTCAAGGTTTCCAATCTCTATATCGCACAGGTAAAACAGAAGTGCGGTATCATCGAGCGGGAGAATTACCATAAAGCGAAAAACGAGAATGCAAAGCAGCCTAAGTGTCCGAAGGAAAAAGAGGATGCGATTGTGGAGGCATTGAAGCATTTTAAGATGATTTGATACGCAATCACCCCAGAGAGAATAGCCTCTTGTGCGTTCTCTCTGGGGTGATTTTTGCGTTATGCTACTTCCGGGTAGCGCATATATACATACTCGTAGATTTTCTTCTGGTAGGTCTGGATATCGCTTACATCATAGCTATTGGGAAGTTCTTGCCAAAGGGTATTGCGAATCAGGTTATCCACAATTGCCTTAGTTTCCTGCTTGTCCGTCCAATGGTCGAGTTTGGCAATCTGCTGTTTGATTTTTGTCAACAAGTCCACAGACACCTTCTTGATCGTTTCAATTTCCTGCTTCGTGAGGTTCTCCGAAAACAGCAAATCGTACACTGAAAGTTCCTCATCGCTGGAAAAGCCCTCACGCACATAGCGCTGCTGCTCCGTGTCCAGTGAACTTGCAAGCTCCATCAGATCCATGAAGGTTTTCTCAATGGTTGCCCGGTTCTGCTCTGCATTATAGGCATCTATGATCTCCTGATAGCGGTCATAATAATCAATGCGCTGCGGGTTTGCAAACAGCATTTTCGCCAATTGCTGATTCACCAGTTCATCCAGATCGCGCAACAAAAGGTTCTTCCGCCGGGTGTGGGCAAACTCCCGGCTCAGCAGGTCAAAATCAATTTTGCTGATGTCAAACTGCCGGGAAGGTACAGCCTCCTGATCCGGCTTTTCCACATGGATGTACTCGTTGACGATGCCGTTGATCTGCACCATCAGGTCGGTATTGTCCGCGTGTTTCCGCTTCTGCTGCAAGCCCTCGTAGATGGCGAGAATTGCGTTTTTCCGGGCACGCACGGTATCGTCCACATCGTCACGGTCTGCGTAGCGGAACAGCCGCGCCAGTTCAGACGCATAGGTCTGGAAGGTTTTCTTGGTTTCCAACGTCTCGCACATCGCGTTGACTGCATCCTGTACAAGGCTCATCTTTTCAAAGTCCTGTGCGTCCACCAATTCCTGCAGCCGGAACCCGTGTTCTGCCAGAAAGCCGTCCGTTTTTCCGATGACCGTGCAAATACGCTGAATCAGCTCCGTTTTGTCCACCGTTGGGTCAATGCCCGCCGGGCTGTTCTTGCTGACCGTATAATCTGCCAGAGCCTTGCGCAGCGCCTTTACGATACCAATATAGTCCACGATCAGGCCGTTGCTCTTGCCCTCCGAAACACGGTTTGCACGAGCAATAGTCTGCATCAGGGTATGGGCTTTCAACGGCTTGTCCAGATACAGGCAGGACAGACACTTTACATCAAAGCCCGTCAGCCACATGGCACAGACGAACACCACCCGGAACGGGTTCTTGCTGTCCTTGAATTCTTTATCCAACTCCCGTTTTTCCATTTTGGCACGGTGCGGCAGAATATCCAGCCCCCACTTTTTGAAGGTCTGCACCTCGTTCTGCTCCTGACTGATCACCACTGCCATTTCGGTTTCTTTCATCCATGCCAGTTTGCGGGCAAGTTCCTGTGCTTCCTGCTGGGTCGCTGTACCTGCCGGGCTTCCAGTTCCCTGATCTTTGCCCGCCAGCATTCCTGCACATAGTTATACATCCGCACACAGGTGACCTTATTCAGGCAGACAAACATCGCCTTGCCGCTGGTCCAAAGGTCAGAGTAATGCTCCACAAAATCCTTTGCAATGGAGCGCAGCCGTTCATCTGCGGTGAGAATATGGATCTCCTTGGCAAATTCTCGTTCCAGCTTTTCCTCCTGCGAGGGATCAAGGTCGGCTGCTTCAATGGCATCCAGGATCCGCCCGGTGATCTCCGGCTTGTCCAACTGGGCGATCTTATCCGCACGGTTTTCATAATACAGCGGCACCGTTGCGCCGTCCTCCACCGCCCGCTTGAAGTCATACACCGACAGATACCCGCCAAAGGTGCGCTCGGTGATATGGTCATCTGCCAGAAGCGGCGTACCGGTAAAGCCGATGCGGGACGCCGTGGGCAGCAGGTGCATCATGTTGTCTGCAAAAATGCGTACTGGCTACGGTGGGCTTCATCCGACAAAATCAGAATGTCGTGATCCGGGTAGATGGGCGGCTCCTTGGGCAGGTTGAACTTCTGGATCAGAGTAAACACAAAGCTGGGGTTGCCCTGCAGCTTTTTTACAAGGTCTGTACCGCTGGATGCAATGAACTGCGAAGCCTTGGTTTTGCCTAGCAGACCGCAGTTTTCAAAGGTATCGCTGATCTGCCGGTTCAGTTCGTCCCGGTCAGTCAGCACCACAATGGTGGGCGAACCTGCAAACTTGCGCCGGATCTTCTGCGCCAGAAAGACCATGGAGTAGCTTTTGCCTGACCCCTGCGTGTGCCAGAACACACCCAGCCTGCCGTCTTTCAGCTTGCGGTTCTCGTAAGCACTGACGGCCTCGTTGACGCCGAGATACTGGTGGTTGCGGGCCAGAATCTTGGTGGTGCGCCCACCGGAATGGTCGTAAAGGATGAAGTTTTCCAGCAGATCGAGGAAGGTCTTTTTTCTCGCAGATGCCCCGCAGCATGGTTTCCAGTTCCACGCTGCCTGCATCGCTTTCCTTCAGACGCTTCCATTCGTGGAAAAACTCGTACTTGCTGCCAAGCGTACCCACTTGGCTTCCAATCCATTGGACAGCATGAGAAAGGCATTGTAATAGAACAACTGCGGAATGGTATCGAGGTAATCCCGATAGTTGTCTATGTAGCGTTCTGCACATCC
>ENA-OQJH01001362-OQJH01001362.1-human-gut-metagenome-genome-assembly--contig:-NODE-1362-length-10328-cov-2.079502_pt1 | contig 10328 bp, 18 predicted proteins | sample MGYA00242597_ERZ504763 | MGnify/ENA primary metagenome ERZ504763 (study PRJEB26092, sample SAMD00036359) | human gut metagenome | host: Homo sapiens | study: EMG produced TPA metagenomics assembly of... | reverse complement strand
CCTTGACATTCCCTCACGGTTCAGTCTTGTCCTTTCGGAAAGTGTACTTTGTCCTATAAGCTTGGCACAACCCATCACTGGAGATGCACCTTATAGTAGGCTACCGCTGACGGAACAGCGGTTAAATCATGCAATTAATATTACTGTCTAACAATCAATTACGTGACTTTACAGGTCACACCCAGGTCTTGTTCAAATTTAACATGATGGTATAGCTTGCTTCGTATGCGTCAGATATGTCTGTCATGAACTCCGGATTGATGGGATTGCAGCGGTGTGAACGGTGCGGATCATCAAATTGATGACGTAAAAATGCGGTTTTACCTTATATTTGTCCATATTGTGCAACAATGTATTATAGGCAATGGTTGAAAGGTCATCGAATTTGTAATCATAGATATATACACTGAAACCTTTGGAAATCATCTGTTTGATGTAGTTGTTCACCACTGCGTAGGATTTACCGGAACCCGGTGTTCCCAATACGATGGTCGCGCGGAAAGGATTGACCACGTTGATCCAGCCGTCGTTGAGCTTGCCGCCATACTGGAATCTGGTGGCAGATTGACAGAATATTCATTCTCCATCAGCCTTGTCTCCTGCATGAAGGATTCGTTTTCCATATTGAACACATCCTCCATCAGGTTATGCCTGTAAAGCCTGCTGATCCACAGTCCCGCCATGAGCAGGCATAGATAACCGGCTGCAAGTGTCACCACATACAGGGCAGTAATCGCTTCGTGTGGAAAAGGCAGGTCAAGCAGCCACCAGTTCATGAAAAACAGAACCGCCCCGGCAGTGAGTACCGCCATATACGCTGCCATGTAATCTTCTCACCCTTGACTCCGATAGTACCCATACAGGATATGGCCAGCAGAAGCACTGCCATCAGTTTTGTCCAAAGGATACAGCCGAATATACCGGTTGTCCTGTCAAGTTCATCAGTATCCGGTCTATGACATCCAGATTCAGATGCCAGGCACTCATACTGGATAGCAGTATACATAAACGTGGACTACCAGAATAAAAATACTGACAGCCCTGCCGAATTCCATAATCTTGGCAAGGCTCTCAAATCGTCTTCCTGTTGCATAATGATGTAGATGATTGTGGGGAATCCGTTGTTCCCCCTGTTGTTGACTCATTTTGATTGATCAGATACCGCGTGATTTGCGTTTCTGCGGTTTCTTTTTCCGTTTCATGCGGCGACGGAACGCTTCTTCCTCGTAATCGACTGCCGGATTTGCCTCAAAGGAGAAGATGCCTGCCGCCTGTTCAAGCGCACTGTTTTCTTCCATACGGTGGCCGTACCGTTTCCAAAGTTCCTCCGGACCGGACTGTTGTCTGTCCTGCCAGGGTATTCCTTCCCACCAGTTGACAAGGCCGTTGAATACGTTGGCGGAAAACTCCTTTCCCATACGTGAACCGTTGAACGCCTCGCGCCGTTCATGGTCTATGAATGTGACACCGTAGATACGTCCGGTATCGTTCCTTCGGAATACCACATCAATGTGCTCCTGTTTCAGCAGTTCCCTGAATTCCTGTTCCGATTTTGCGTTACGCATGGCCCATACGACCTTGCCGGATATGGCAGGAGCCCATCTGCCTTCCTTGAAGTCCTGTGTATGCCGTAACATACGTTCGGACAGTCCCGTATTTCCGAAACGCTTGCCGAACCTTGCACTTTTTATCGGAGGGCTGACTACTTTTCCAATATCATCTGTAGCCGAATAGATGATACCCGTATAGGGTGTTCCCATGTAATCGCCTAGTAGTTGTCGGGCTTCAATGTTCAGTGTGGAAAGCAGTGCGGAATACTCTCCGAAAGTCTGGAAACGGTAGCTTTCCAGTACGGCCTTTAGTGTGTTTCCTATCTGATGGCGTATATCCCCCTGTGAGGCATCCACCTTTTTCAGTTCCGCTTTCGGATTCCGTCTTTCCGCATCCGCACTGTTACGCAGTCCGAATTCCTGTTCCAGTTCCCGGCAGGCTGTCATTGAACGGCGGTGTTCATAGGAGTCATTGATTTTCCTTCCTTCATCGTCAATGCATACACTCACGATATGTATGTGCGTGTTGCAGGTATCTCCATGTCTGTACACGATGAACGGCTGGTCACCATAACCCATTTTCTGCATGTATTTCTCTGCCAGTTCCGCCAGCCTGTCATTGTCCAGCCTGTCTTCCGGTGCCGGGCTGAGGGCGATATGCAGGACCGGCTTATCCGTCCTCCTGTTTGCCGTCAGATGGTTTTCAAATGAAAGGAGAGCTAGACGCATGTCCTCGCTCGGCAGTCCCGGGCGTCGAAATCATCCGGTGTCCGGAAAGGATTTCCGCCGTCCCCTGAAATACCTTTTCATGATTATAGGCCAGTGCCCCGTAAAGACTTTCTCCGTGACTTATCTTTGCAACCATTTCTTTTCATATTCTTTAGTTAAGGCCATAATCTGTTTGTTGAGCAGTATCAGTTCCAGGGTAGCCTTTTCAAGTTTGTAAAGCAAGGACATCGCCCTTTTTTCCCCGAAGTTTTTCTGTACGGCCCTTACGACCTGATTGTAATTGTTGCCTATTGCCTGGAATTGTCTGTAAAATTCCCCGAGCCGGATGTAATAGTCCATGGAAACCTTGTCCACCTTGATTACCTTCAGCTGTTCTGAAAAGATTGATTTCTTGATAAAGATTGTCCTGTCCCTTGCTCCGGATTCCAGAAACAGTCTTTCAAATCTGCTTTTCTCCTGTGCGTTCAGACGGAAATTGTACTTGTAGTCCGCCGGATCAGTCTTCGGTTTTCTGCCTGTCCTTCTTGCCTGTTTTTTCTCCATGCTTTTCTGCTTTTGGGTTATTTTTCTTTCTCCGTCAGATTTTCCGACTTTGGAGGAATCTCCCGACCGTTAGGAGGCAAGTTGGTTTTTGTATGGCAGAATACTTTCTGTCGTACAAACACAACTTGCTCTGTTCGTTTGAACAGAGAATCCACCTCCAGCGGATTGCTGCGCGACGTGAGCGGCGTGCTGCTGTCCGTCGGAAGATGTTCCAAGCCGTTCATCGGTTCTGACTTTGCAAAATTATGACCGTGTAAACAGTTGTGAAATAGCGGATTGTATGACATATAATGACGCCTGATGACATCTGATGTCATGGTATTGGTTACATATTACCTGTATGCTTGAAAGACCTTATTTTTGACGCGATTTAAGCGTGCAATATTGCAATAACATAATGACATAATAACATAACAACATGGTATTGCAATAATATAAGGACATAATAACATGGCAACATAGTATTACAATAACATAATGACATAATAACATGGCAATATAGCATTGCAATAACATAATGACATAATAACGTAACAACATAGTATTGCAATAACATAAGGACATAATAACATGGCAACATAGTATTGCAATAACATAAGGACATAATAACGCGGCAACATAATATTGTAATAACATGAGGACATAATAACATGGCAATATAGTATCACAATAGCGTAATGCCATTGTAAGATTAGTGAAAGAAAAAGTGAATATTAACCCCAAAAACAAAAAGGATATGAACAAACGTCCGAATTCTTGTCGCCTTCAGCAATCAGAAAGGCGGTGTGGGCAAGTCCACGGTAACAGCGGTTCTTGCCAGTTATTTTAATTATGTAAGAGGTCTGAAAGTTGCTGTCGTTGACTGTGACTATCCCCAGTTCAGTCTGGAAAACTAAGGGGAAGGGATTTGAAGAACCTTGAGAAAAGCGAGTATCACCAGCGACTTTTCTGCCGTCAGTTTGAAGACGGTTCCCGTAAGGCCTATCCGATCGTCACTTCCACGCCGGAGGCAGCCGCAGAGATTCCCGGCAAACTGGAAGGCGACTATGACCTGATATTCTTCGATCTTCCCGGAACGGTGAACTCCCGTGGTGTATTCGAGTCCGTCATGAACATGGATTTTATCTTTACTCCCATTGTAAAGGACCGTATGGTCATGCAGAGCAGCCTTTCCTTTGTATCGACCGTTCAGGATTTTATCGGACAGCATCCGGAAGCTCCCCTGAAGGACATACGTTTATTCTGGAACCGTATGGACAGCCGTACTTCAAAAGAACTGTATGTAATGTATAATGCAATAGTGCTTCGTATGGGGTTGAAGGTCTTTGAAACCGTACTTCCGGATCTTGAACGTTTTAACAAGGAAATGACACCTTCTTCCAGGCAGCATTTCCGCTGCACCCTTCTTCCTCCTTCCGAATCACTACTGAAAGACAGCCGTCTTGAGGCGTTGCCCAGGAGATGGAACGTATCATATTTCCGGGATAATGGCTATGGCAAAGAAAAGAGAGATATTCAAGGTGGACGAGGATGCCTTGAAAGACATGATGGCCAGTGAATCCATTTCCTGCGGTAAATCTGGAACTGATGTCGGCGAGAATGTTCTTCCTGTCACAGAAAAGGAAAAAAATGTACCGGATGTAAAGACACAGGGACAGGAAAAGTCCCGGAAAACGATACGCGCCGATCCCGGACTGGAAGAGAAGGTGGAAATGTATAAGGAACTGTTTCTGGACAGAAAGAAGTCCGTACACAGAAAGCAGACCTATATCAGCTATGACATGTATTGCAGGCTGGCCCGTATCCTTCCCCTTCTGAGTGATGACATGAGTGTGCCCGCTTTTTTGGATAATGTGCTGGCACACCATCTTGAGACTTACAGTGAAGAGCTTGGCGAGCTGTTTCGCCGAAAAACCCCAAAAACATTCTGAAAATGATATGGATTGTATTGACTGTTGCCGTATTGGTTTGCGGTCTGCTGTTATGTTGCGTTTATTTACTGTCCAATAAGATTTGTTCACTGAAAAGACAGGTCAGAGAGTTGAATGAGAAAATAGGAATAGCGAACTGCTTTCCCGAATATAGCCGTGTGTATCTGAACGATACTCCAGTCGGGAAAGGACGTCAGATTCGTATCCGTTGCGGTTTGTACAACAAGGCAAGCCGCCTTATTCCGTTTATGGCTCCCGGCATGAGTGTTTCAGTCTATGTGAGCAATATCGTGGAGGAGCACTTGAAACGCCACGGAGAATTGCTGAAGAATGAACTTGAATGTTTTCTCTATAAGGATTCTTTATGGAAGAACTGATATACTTCTGTGTACGGATTGTCTGTATAGGCTATTTGCTGTACAGCGTGTATGGCTGGAGAAGGCGTATCGAAACTGTTTGTACCCTGCTTTATGGGAAACCTTGCGTGAAGAAGGAAAATAAAGAAGCTGCCGGAACGGAATCTGCGGTTTCAGATGCAGAAGTGATGGGAAGTACCCGTTATGTCTATCTGGACGAGAATGCCGGAAAGACTGCCGCTCCCTTCATGAGCCAGCCACTTGAAAGGAATTTTATCGGTGAGGAGGAGGATGTGCAGCAGGAAGATGTGGAATGCAACCTTCAGCTGGATAAAATGAAACTCCTGCAGGAAGTCCAGGAAGACCTTGATGCGGAGTCTCCCGAAGTGGAATCCGTATCACCTGTTCTGTCCAGCAGGGACATGGAAGTACTCGGCGAATATCTGACACATCAGGATGAAGCCGACCATGAGAAGGCCATGCAGGCGGCCCGTGTCCTGTTCTCCATCAGGCAGACCAGCCTGATTGATGTGTTCCTTTCCAATATGGAGAATTCCGCGATTGTAGAGGAACTGATAGACAGGTATCTTGATGAGGACGGCAATCCCAAACCGCTTAAAGTAAAGGATGGGAATGAACCGTCTGACGAGTGGCGGAAATATATCTGACACCGATATATTCAGCATCCCGGAAATCTTTTCGGGATGCTTTTTTTATGTCTGTAAGGCTTCCTGAATGACATCTGATGACATCTGGTGACACCTGATGACGGTGTTGTATCACAGCGGTTTAAGCCTTATATATTTGCAGTCGAATTCAACATTTATGTCAAACCCCAAAATGATTCAACAATGAAGAGAAGAATCCTATTTTCAGTATTATGTGTGCTGGCAGCGGCAGGTGCCTTCGCACAGGGACAGGGTCTTGCCGGCATCAATGAGGCTACCAGCCTTATGACTTCGTATTTCGATCCGGCCACCAAATTGTGTTATGCCATCGGAGCCGTACTCGGTCTGGTCGGCGGTATCAAGACGTATGGCAAGTTCAGCAGCGGTGACCCGGATACGTCCAAGACTGCGGCAAGCTGGTTCTTCGCCTGCATCTTCCTGATTGTGGCCGCCACCATTCTCCGTTCCTTCTTCCTATAAGCCATGGATTACCGTATCAACAAAGGAGCAGGCCGTCCGATTGAGTTCAAGGCTTGAAATCACAGTACCTGTTCTTTTTTGCCGGAGGCCTTGTATCGGTCTTTCTTGCGGTGGTTGTCCTGTATATGGCCGGTGTCAGCCAGCTGGTATGCCTGTCTTTCGGGGCGATATCCGGTACCCTTGCCGTATGGCTGACTTTCCGCATGAATGCCCGCTACGGTGAGCATGGGCTGATGAAGATGCTGGCCGAGAAACGCCATCCGCGCTATCTGTCAGCCCGTCGCAGAATATTCAGAGCATTAACCAAAAAGAAGAGAAAGAAATGAGAAGTGTATTGAAGGCCTGTGATCTGGAAGACAGATTCCCGATTCTGGCCGTGGAAAACAACTGCATCGTAAGCAAGGATGCGGACATTACGGTAGCCTTCGAGGTCGAGCTGCCTGAACTGTACACGGTGACGGCGGCGGAATATGAAGCCATTCACGGTACCTGGGTAAAGGCCATGAAGGTGCTTCCAAATTATTCGGTCGTGTACAAGCAGGACTGGTTCGTCAAGGAAAACTACCGGAGCGAAGGAAACGGGACGGAAAGTTTCCTGTCCCGCAGCTATGAGCGTCATTTCAACGAACGCCCGTATCTCAGACACCGCTGCTTCCTGTATCTGACAAAGACCACACGCGAACGTGCCCGTCGCCGCAGTGATTTCAGTACCCTGTGCCGCGGTATATCCTTCCCAAGGAAATCACGGACTGGGATTCGGTCGTGAAATTCCTGGAGGCGGTGGAGCAGTTCGAGCGTATCATGAACGATTCGGGGCATGTCAGGATGAAGCGTCTCAGAACGGAAGAGGTGGTCGGAACGGAAGAATGTCCCGGCTGATTGAAAGATACCTGACTCTCGGTATGGAGGACACGCACCCCGTATTACAGGACATCTGCCTTGATCCGGAACGTATGCGCATCGGTGACAAACGTCTTTGCCTGCATGTACTTTCCGATACGGAAGACCTTCCCGGCAGTGTGGGCACGGACATGCGCTATGAGCGCTTATCCACGGACCGTAGCGACTGCCGTCTTTCGTTTGCGGCTCCGGTAGGACTCCTGCTTTCATGCAACCATGTCTATTCGCAGTACGTGTTCATCGATGACGCGCAGGAAATCCTGCAACGCATGGAAAAGACCTCACGCAACATGCTGTCCCTGTCGAAATACAGCCGCAGCAATGCCGTGAACTATGAATGGGCAGAAATGTATCTTGACGAGGCGCATACGAAAGGGCTTGTTCCGGTACGGTGCCACTGTAACGTACTGGCCTGGGCGGAAGACGAGGAAGAGTTAAGGCGTATCAAGAACGATACCGGCAGCAGCTTGCCTGATGGGATGCGTACCCCATTACAACACGATAGATACTCCGGTGCTGTACTGGTCTGGTATTCCCGGCAATGCGGGCGATTTTCCGGCTGAGGAAAGTTTCTATACCTTTCTGGAACAGGCTGTCTGCCTGTTTGCTTCGGAAACGAATTACCGCAGTTCGCCCAGCCCGTTCGGTATCCGTATGACGGACAGGCAGAGCGGCGTACCGCTTCATCTGGACATCAGTGACCTGCCCATGCGCAAGGGAATCATCACCAACCGCAACAAGTTCATACTCGGTCCCTCCGGCAGCGGTAAATCCTTCTTAACGAACCATCTTGTCCGCCAGTATTATGAACAGGGTACCCATATCCTGCTGGTGGATACCGGAAACAGCTATCAGGGACTTTGCAGCCTGATTCATGACCGGACACATGGCGAGGACGGTATCTATATCACCTATGAGGAGGACAATCCCATCGCCTTCAATCCGTTCTATACGGATTCTGGGGAATTTGACGTGGAAAAGCGTGAAAGCATCAAGACACTGATACTCACACTCTGGAAACGTGAGGATGAAGCCCCAAGCGTTCTGAAGAAGTGGCCCTTTCTGGAGCGGTGAACGCATACATCCGCAGGATAACGGAAAACAGGGATGTCAGACCCGATTTCAACGGATTCTACGAGTTTGTGCGTGATGACTACCGCCGGATGATTGAGGAGAAGAAAGTCCGTGAGAAGGATTTTGACATCGACGGTTTCCTGAACGTGCTGGAACCGTTCTACCGTGGCGGTGATTATGATTTCCTGCTTAATTCGGACAAGGAACTGGATCTTACCAACAAGCGCTTTATCGTATTTGAACTGGACAATATCAGCGGAAACAAGGTGCTTCTGCCCGTGGTCACGCTGATAATCATGGAAACCTTCATCGCTAAGATGCGCCGTTTGAAAGGCATCCGTAAGATGATACTCATTGAGGAATGCTGGAAAGCCTGATGTCCGCCAATATGAGTGAGTACATAAAGTATCTTTGTGCGCCCGTAAAGGTTGCATCGTAAATATCTCTTTGGCAAGAGATTAGGAACGTGTTCTTTGAAAAATAACCTATCATCAGCCGACTTATCTGTTTCGGGAAAACTTAACCGAGCAGGGAGTGTAGCATGTCGGAAAAGTCATAAGTCAGTTAGTTACCAAACTGCGACTGAATGGCGAGATGAAAAGATAGATATGAGGATAAAGTCCGAATTGATTGAACGATAGTCTGAGTGGTCCCCCTTGAGGCTATGGCGTAAGGTAACTATCAACCGCCATATCGTGATAATACTTCAGTGAATAGGTATGAATGTAGCAAGAACTTATCACGACACAAGCGCAGTAAGCGATTAAAGGACGGAAGTCGTATCCGACAATCTATCATGCCAACAGTTACGATGTGATAAACGGGGATTACCTATCCCGAAGTGCCGAAAGGCTATTAGGTTTGACCTATGAAAATTCGGAGTGGTAACGGAGCTTCCATAGTAGTCCGAGCAAGGTAACGCCTTGCACATGGCGAAGGGAAGCAGCTAATTATTAATACAATTAACGGAAAATGTGAGAGACATTATGAGAAGTCCAGAAAGAGTATTAAACAGTCTATCAGAACACAGTAAGGATGCAAGCTATAAGTTTGAACGTCTTTACAGAATTTTGTTCAATGAGGAAATGTTCTATGTTGCCTATCAGCGTATTTATGCTAAAGAAGGTAACATGACTAAAGGTTCGGACGGTCAGACCATTGACAACATGAGCCTGAAACGAATTGAAAAGTTGATTGATACGTTAAAAGATGAAACGTACCAGCCCCAACCGTCAAAGAGGGTGTACATACCGAAGAAAAACGGTAAGAAAAGACCTCTTGGCGTACCGACTTTCAATGACAAGTTGATACAGGAAGTGGTAAGAATGGTATTGGAAGCCATATATGAGGGGAGTTTTGAATACACCTCGCATGGTTTCGTCCCAATCGAAGCTGCCATACTGCATTAACTCATATCCAAAAGGAGTTTAGCGGTGCAAAGTGGTTTGTAGAGGGAGACATAAAAGGCTTCTTCGATAATATAAACCATGATGTATTGATAAACATTCTTATGGAGCGCATTGCGGACGAACGCTTCATACGCTTAGTACGCAAGTTCTTGAAAGCGGGATATATCGAAGAATGGCAATTCCACAATACTTACAGTGGCACACCGCAAGGGGGTATCATCAGCCCGATATTGGCTAATATATACCTTGACAAGTTGGATAAGTATATAAAGGAATACACAACCAAATTCGACAAAGGGAAGAAACGAAAATTCAGTAGAGAAAGTATGGACTTTGACAATGCAAGAAAACGTATTGTGCGAAGATTGAAGTCCGTAAAAGACGAAAGGCAAAGGACAAAGTTAATCCTTGAACTGAAAGCAATAGAACAAGGACGGGCTAAATATCCCAATGGCGAAGAAATGGATGCCGATTACAGAAGAATGAAATATGCAAGATATGCAGATGATTTTATCGTAGGGGTTATCGGAAGCAAGCAGGATGCAAAACAGATAAAGGAAGATAATAAAAACATTCTTTGCTGAATAAACTGGCATTGGAACTATCTGATGAAAAGACACTTGTCAACCCACACGGAAAGAGCCTGCCAAAATTTCTTGGGAATAATTGAAATTAACTGTAAGAAAAT
>ENA-OQJH01001361-OQJH01001361.1-human-gut-metagenome-genome-assembly--contig:-NODE-1361-length-10331-cov-1.386221_pt1 | contig 10331 bp, 14 predicted proteins | sample MGYA00242597_ERZ504763 | MGnify/ENA primary metagenome ERZ504763 (study PRJEB26092, sample SAMD00036359) | human gut metagenome | host: Homo sapiens | study: EMG produced TPA metagenomics assembly of... | reverse complement strand
TTGCAATGATGTCTGAAACTTTGCCATTTCTAAAGATCACTTAATTTTCCATGCCGCTCATTCCTTTCTTTTGCGTTTTCTTTATTATATCACTTCTAACTATATTTTACTAACTTTTTCGTTCATTTTATTCGAACTTTTTTTAGTTTTGCAAGGATGCGAACATTTTTTTCACTCCTGCTTTTTCAAAGTCTACTGTTACCTCGTAATCACGGCCTCCAGAGACAATTTCAAGCACTTTTCCTTTCCAAATTTTATAGCTTCACCATATCTCCAACATCATATGGTAAAGTATCCATTTTCGTTGAAGTAAATGATTTTGCTTGATATGGTTTTCTAAATCGATTACTGCGATTTGATGAAAACAATGCTTTATCTGGACGTTTTTTCTTTGAAGTTGACCCCTGTGTCTAACTGTAATAGCTGTTCTGGAATCTCATCGATAAACCGTGAAACTTTATTAAACTGAGTTCTTCCTTGCATCATTCTTCGTTTTGCCGCACTTAAATAAAGCTTTTTCTTTGCTCTTGTGATTCCTACATAGCAAAGACGTCTTTCTTCTTCCATATCGTCATCATCTTCAGACATCACCGTCATATAACTTGGGAAGATTCCATCTTCCATACCACAAATAAATACGTATGGAAATTCCAGACCTTTTGCACTATGCAGTGTCATTAATACAACCCTGTTATCTGAATCTTCTAGATTATCAATATCTGCAACCAATGCGATTTCTTCTAATAATTCTGACAGACTCGCTTCTTCTGCTTCCTGTTCATATGTTACAACTTTATTTAAAAGCTCATTGATATTTTCAATTCTTCCTTCAGCTTCTTCCGTTTCTTCAGCTTTCAGATTCGCAATATATCCTGTTTCATCTGTAATATACTTAAATAATTCTTCCAGCGACCCTTCCTGCATCTTGCGTCTGAATTCACGGATCAGATCAGCAAATCCATTGATCTTTTTCTTTGCATTTCCCAATGTATCAATGCTATCCGCAGAAAAGCATGCATCTAAAAAACTAATATTATGCTCAACTGCATACACATTGATCTTCTCGATTGTTGCTGCACCGATCCCTCGTCTTGGAACATTGATGATCCTTCGCACTGCCAGATCATCCAGCCCATTATCAACAACTTTTAAGTAACTCAAAATATCTTTCACTTCTTTTCTCTGATAAAAGTTTGTGCCTCCCACAATACGGTATGGAATATTTTTGATCATAAAACTTTCTTCAAATACACGAGACTGCGCATTAGTACGATAAAGGATTGCCATATTTTTATAATCATAGCCTTCTTTGGATAGATCTTCAATCTCATGAATGATCTTTCTTGCTTCTTCATATTCTGTTCCATACTGATGGAATTCGATCAGATCTCCTTCTTCGTTCTCAGTCCAAAGTTTCTTCGTTTTTCTTCCCTTATTGTGTTTGATCACCTCATTCGCTGCATTTAAGATATTCTTCGTGGAACGATAATTCTGCTCGAGTTTGATCGTAACTGCTTCTGGAAATACATTTTCAAAGTTTAAGATGTTCTTTACATTCGCACCTCTGAATTTGTAAATAGACTGGTCATCATCACCTACAACGCAGAGATTCTGATATTTTCTTGCAAGCATACTGACTAACTGGAACTGGATCGTATTTGTATCCTGATACTCGTCAACCATGATATAACGAAATCTCTCCTGATAATAATCAAGCACTTCTGGATGGAACTGAAATAATTCCACGGTCTTAAAGATCAGATCATCAAAATCCAGTGCATTATTTGCCTTTAACTGCTTCTGATATTCTTTATAGATCTGTGCGATCTTTTTCTTCTTAAAATCATACTGATGTCTTGTTTCGTACTCGGAAGGTGTCATAAATTCATCTTTGGCAGAAGAAATCTCATTGATGATCCTTCTCTCTGGCATCATCTTTGTATCAATCTTATACTGCTTGCAGATCTGTTTGATCAGGGATTTCTGATCATCTGCATCATAGATTGTGAAACTGTTTCCATAACCAAGCTTATCAATATGCCTTCTTAAGATTCTCACACAAGTTGAATGGAAAGTACTGACCCAGATATGCTCTGCTCCAAATCCGACCAGATCATCGACCCTCTCTCTCATTTCCTTCGCTGCTTTATTTGTAAATGTGATTGCCATAATATGATAAGGATTCACACCCTGATCCATCAGATAAGCAATCCTGTGCGTCAACACACGAGTCTTTCCAGACCCAGCACCAGCAAGAAGCAAAAGCGGCCCCTCCGTACAAAAAACGGCTTCCTGCTGCTGTTCATTTAATGTATCATAAATTCCCATAGATAAATTCCTTTCTCAAAGCTTAACTGCTATTATACCTTATCGAACGAAGTGAGTCCAGTCCGAAGGACTATGCATTCACGCATGCCCTGCGGGTATACCTTATCGAACGAAGTGAGTCCAGTCCGTTGCACTGATGTTTTTTCTCTTGTCATATGGTTTGAATAACCGTATAATATAGTCATAAGATAAGGAGAAATCATTATGGAATTTGAAAAACAACTCGAAGAATGGATGAAACTCGATTATGTGCTTCCAGAAGACCTTCCAAACATCGAATTGTATATGGATCAGGTCACTATTTTTAGAAGAACTAGCTAAAGAATACGAAGCGTTCGAAGAAGATAAGATATTTACAAAAACCATGATCAACAACTATACCAAAAACCATCTTCTTCCACCTTCTAATAAGAAAAAATATTCCAGGAACCACATGATTCTTTTAATTTATATTTATTATCTGAAGAATTTTTTATCAATTTCAGATATTAAGAATCTGTTAGATCCTTTAAATGAACATTTTGATGATCAGGACTCAAAGAATTCTTTTTATACGATTTATAATGAGATTTTCAAGCTGGAGCATGATCATAATACGGCGATCCGAGATTCGATCGCAGATGTATTTCATAAATCTGAGGCTACTTTTGCTGAATTAAAGGAGTCGAAGGAGAAAGAACAGCTGCAGCAATTTGCTTTTATTACACTTCTTGGATATGATATCTATCTAAGGAAACAGGTGATTGAGAAAATGATCGATGAACTCTATCAACCAGAGTCAAACAATAAAGCAGAAAAGAAAAAGAAGAAATAGGCATCTGCCTATTTCTTCATTCGTTTAAATACCATATCATAGCCATCACTTCCATAATTCAATGAACGATTCACTCGGCTGATGGTTGCCGTGGAAGCACCTGTCTTATCTGCAACTTCTAAGTATGTATGCTTATCATATAACATCGAAGCCACCTCAAATCTCTGAGCTAACGATTCTAATTCATTTACTGTACAAAGATCTTCAAAAAATGTAAAACATTCTTCTTCTGTCTCTAATGTCAGTACTGCCTGAAATAATCTTTTTGCCGCTTCTGTCTTGATTTTCTTGCTCATTAGCATTTACTCCCTTTCTGATCTTATAGTTCCACTATACTATATCAGAGTGTTAAAGTAAAGCAATATTTTCTTTATGCTTCTCCTACTGTTGTTTTCACAATACCAACTCTTTCAAGATATCCTCTTGTCTCAGATACAACATCTCCGTTCAACGCAAGCAGTGCTACAAGGTTCGGGAATGCCATTAATCCATTACAGATATCCGCAATAGTCCATACAGCACTAACTGTCATAAATGGTCCAATAAATACTGCTAAAATATAAAACCATTTGAACGCTGTGATAACGAATTTCTTTCCATTTACCAGGTATTCCAGACATCTTTCACTATAATATGCCCATCCAAGAATTGTTGTAAATGCAAAGAATACAAGACACATCATTAATACAAATGCTGATGCTTTTGCAGGGAATGGAAGTCCTAATGCAAATGCCTTTGTTGTGACTGCAACTCCTTCAAGTCCCATATCCCATGCACCTGTCATAACGATTGCAAGTCCGGTCATTGTACATACGATGATCGTATCAATAAATGTTCCTGTCATAGATACAAGTCCCTGACGTACTGGTTCATTTGTCTGAGCTGCTGCCGCTGCGATCGGTGCTGATCCAAGTCCTGCTTCGTTAGAGAAGATTCCTCTTGCAATACCTTTCTGCATTGCAACTGTCATAGCTCCGATTGCTCCACCTGCAACTGCTTTTAGTCCAAATGCTGACTGTACGATCTCAGCAATGCTGCTGGTACCTGTGGTAAATGTGTGAATACAATGATCAGACAGACACCAATATATGTCACTGCCATAAATGGCACGATAACCTCTGATACCTTAGAGATTCTCTTGATTCCTCCAATGATAACAAGTCCTGCACAGATTGTTACGATAATTCCTGCTACAACAACGCTAATAGAATAATTCATTCCAAATAAGCTGATCGTATGTACATTGGATGGGTCAAAAAAGTTATTAACTGCTGATGTGATTCCATTTACCTGTGTAAATGTTCCGATTCCAAACAAACCTACCATTGTTCCAAATACACAGAACAATTTTGCAAGCCATTTAAAATTCTTACCCATTCCTTTTTCAATGTAATAGAATGGTCCGCCAAGTGTGTGACCATCTTCTGCGATCACTCTATACTTAACCGCTAACATTCCTTCAGCATATTTTGTTGCCATTCCAAAAAGGCTGCAAGCCACATCCAAAATAATGCTCCTGGTCCACCTGCAACGATTGCTGTCGCACATCCTACGATATTACCCAGTTCCGATCGTTGCTGAAAGTGCCGTACATAATGCACCAAAACTTGTAACTTCTCCTTCTCCATCATCTTCATTATGAAATACATAATGTAGTGCCTTTCCAAGATGTCTGATCTGTAGTCCTCGAAGCCTGACTGTCAATAAGATTCCTGTAAAAAGGATCAAGATGATGAGGGGCATCCCCCAGATAAAATTGTCGACGTTGTTTAGTACATCGTTTAGCGTGTTTAACATTTTCATTCCTCCAAAAATAGATCTTTGCGAATGTAACCTTGAACAGCTTGATTTTGCATATCTGAGTATACAAAAAAGAGCTGATTAAATCAGCTCTAAAGAGTATCGAATACATTGCTTATAAAGCTCTGTCCTTTTGCCTGAGAGATTAGTTTCCTAATAGAAACTGTACACCTTCGGCGCTCACTTATGAGACTCTCCAGAGTTCATTTCTTTTTGTTCATCAGAAAGAAATGCCTATGTTTATTTTTCTTATCCGCAATATTTACTTTATATGATGATTCTGATATTTGCAAGTATTTTTTTAATAATCAGTCACTTTCAGCACACTATACAAAAACACTTGTCTTTCTATGGCATACATATGTAATATTTTCCATACAATATTTTTATCAGTTTCTTTGCTTTTTTCCTGCTGCTGTGTTAAACTGATTCAGATACGCTCAATGCGTATGGAAACATTAGTTAAAGGAGACAACTTATAATGAAGAAACACAAAAGAAGCACTTTCTCTGGAAAGCTTGGCTTTGTATTATCAGCTACTGGTGCTTCCGTAGGGCTTGGAAACATCTGGAGATTTCCATATCTCGCTGCTAAATATGGCGGTGGAATCTTTTTACTTGTTTATATCATACTTGCACTGACCTTCGGTTACACCTTGATCATGGCGGAGACTTCTCTTGGACGCATGACAAGAAAAAGCCTGTTGGAGCATTTGAAAGCTTTGGAAACTCACGTTTTATATCTATTGGTGGTTGGATCAATGCAATCATTCCGATCCTCATCGTTCCTTATTATTCTGTGATCGGTGGATGGGTGATCAAATACCTGATCGAATATTTTGCCGGACATAGTAAAACTTTAGCTGGCGATGCTTATTTTACGACATTTATTTCCAATGGGTGGTCTACAGAAATCTGTTTTATCATTTTACATTATTTACACTTGGTATCATTTACGCCGGTGTACGAAATGGAATTGAGCGTGTATCAAGATTTATGATGCCGATCCTGATCGTTTTATCACTGATCATCGCTGTGTATTCTGTAACCAGACCAGGTGCTATTGAAGGGGTAAAATACTTTCTTGTGCCAAACTTTGATCATTTTTCATGGATGACCGTTGTATCTGCAATGGGACAGATGTTTTATTCTTTATCCATTGCAATGGGAATATTGATCACATTTGGTTCTTATATGAAGAAAGATACTTCCATTGAAAAATCTACAGAGAATGTTGAGATTTTTGATACTGCGATCGCGATCATGGCTGGACTTATGATCATTCCTGCTGTTTTTGCTTTCTCTGGCGGTAATGCCGAAACATTAAAGTCTGGACCTGCCTTAATGTTTATCACAATCCCGAAAGTTTTTGCAAACATGGGATTTGGAACTGCGATCGGTATTGTATTTTTCTTATTAGTACTGTTTGCAGCTGTGACAAGTTCGATCGCACTGACAGAAAGTGCTGTTTCGACGTTCGAAGATGAACTACACTGGAGCCGTAAAAAATCAACTGTGTTCATGGGAATGGTTATGTTACTGCTTGGAACGCTTTCCTGCCTTGGGTATGGACCTCTTGCGAATTTTAAGATTCTTGGAATGCAATTTCTTGATTTCTTCGATTTCATAACAAACTCTGTGATGATGCCGATTGCCGCGATCGCAACCTGCCTTCTGGTGTCAAAAGTTGTTGGAGTTGATAAAATAGAAGAAGAGATCACAAAAGACGGACAGGCATTTCGCCGCAAAAAGATTTTCTGTTTTATGATTAAATATCTGTGCCCGCTTTTGCAGCGATCATTTGATCAGCTCAGTTGCAAATGCTTTTGGAATTATCACAATGTAATTTCATATATGTGTACTACTACAAAAAGGATGGCTGATTTCTCAGCCATCCTTTTTATATGATCATCCTTTAAAGATTATGCTTCATCAATTGCTTTTCCGATGTCATTTCTCTTATATTTGTTTGCAAAATCAATCCATTCTGTTGCTTTGTAAGCATTTGCTCTTGCAGCCTTTAGATTTTCTCCTTTTGCTACAACGCCTAAGACACGTCCTCCATTTGTCACGATCTTATCACCATCAAACTTTGTCCCAGCGTGAAATACATAATATCCATCTTTGCCTTTGAATGTATCTAATCCTTTGATTTCGAATCCTTTATCGTATTTCTCTGGATATCCGTCAGATGCTAAAACAACGCATACTGCTGCATTATCTTCGAATTCCAATTCTACATCAGATAATTTTCCATCAATGCAGGCTTCCATCACGTCGATGATATCATTCTTCATTCTTGGAAGAACAACCTGTGCTTCTGGATCTCCAAAACGTGCATTGTATTCTAAGACTTTTGGTCCGTCTTCTGTGATCATCAATCCTGTAAATAAGATTCCTGTAAATGTCTTCCCTCAGAAGCCATCGCATCGATCGTTGACTGATAGACATATTTTTCACAGAATGCTTCTACTTCATCATTGTAGAATGGACTTGGAGAGAATGTTCCCATTCCTCCTGTGTTAAGTCCCTGATCTCCATCTTTAGCACGTTTATGGTCCTGTGCGGATGTCATACATTTGATCGTTTTTCCATCACAGAATGCCAGAACAGATACTTCTCTTCCTGTCATAAACTCTTCAATAACGATTTCATTACCAGCATCGCCAAACTGTTTGTCAAGCATTAATGTCTTAACACCTTCTTTAGCTTCTTCTAATGTGTTACAGATCAATACACCTTTTCCAAGTGCTAATCCATCCGCTTTTAATACGATTGGCATCTTAGCTGTTTCTAAATATTTGATAGCTTCATCTGGATCTGTAAAATTCTCATATGCAGCTGTTGGAATCTTATATTTCTTCATCAGATCTTTAGAAATGCTTTGGAACCTTCGATGATCGCTGCATTCTTTCTTGGTCCAAAAACACGCAGTCCTTCTGATTCAAATGCATCGACAACACCACCAACTAATGGATCATCCATTCCAATGATCGTAAGATCAATTGCATTTTCTTTCGCAAATGCAACCAGTTTTATCCGAATTCCATTGCTTTGATATTTACACATTCCGCAAATTCAGCAATTCCTGCATTTCCTGGTGCACAATAAATCTTGTCTACTTTTGGGCTTTTAGCGACAGACCATGCGATCGCGTGTTCTCTTCCACCGCTTCCTACGATTAAAACTTTCATCTTTCATTTCCTTTCTTTCGTGATCTGAATGATTTATAGATAAATGACTTTTCCTTCTTCGACTTTGATCCTTCCATTAGCAATGTCATCAATGGCTTTCGGCATAATAACCCATTCTGCCTGCTCCATGATTCTTCGCTGAAGAACTTCTGGAGTATCTCCCTGTTTGATCTCTACTGCCTTCTGGGCAATGATCGGACCTGTATCCGTTCCTTCATCGACAAAATGAACGGTTGCTCCAGAAACTTTAACTCCCCTTGCCAAGCTTTCTCATGAACCTTCAATCCATAATAGCCTGTTCCGCAAAATGATGGGATCAATGATGGGTGAATATTAATGATCCTGTTTTCAAATTCATGAATGATCTTCTCCGGAATCACAACCAAGCATCCCGCAAGAACGATCAGATCAATCTTACGGTCTACAAGCTCGTTATACAATGCTTCGTTAAATAAATTTCTTGTCTCAAAATCTTTGGGAGAAAGTGCAACTGCTTCGATATCATGTTTCTTCGCACGCTCAAGTGCATATGCATTCTTATTATTGCTGATCACAACATCAATCTTCGCATTTGTAATGCTTCCATTCTCGATTCCATCGATAATGGCCTGAAGGTTTGTTCCTCCTCCGGAAACAAGTACTGCCACTTTTAGCATAAAGTAACTCCTTTTTCTCCAGCTTCCATATACCCTACGATATATGGTGTATCTCCTGCTGCTTTGATCGCTTCCATTGTTTTGTCAACATCTTCTTTATCAACCGCAACAACCATTCCAAGTCCCATATTGAATGTGTTGTACATCATCTCTTCTGCGATATCTCCTTCTTTGGCAAGAAGTTTAAAGATTGCTGGTACTTCATAGCTGTCTTTCTTCACAACTGCTTTCATTCCTTCTGGAGCATACGTGGGATATTCTCATAGAATCCACCACCTGTGATATGACTACATGCTTTAACTGTAACTCCTGCATCTTTCACACTCTTTAATGCTTTTACGTAGATTCTTGTCGGAGCAAGTAATGCTTCTCCTAATGTTTTTCCTAATTCATCATAATATGTATTTAAAGATTCTTTACTCATATCAAATACTTTTCTTACTAAAGAGAATCCGTTGCTGTGAACTCCTGTAGATGCCATACCGATCAAGACATCTCCATCTTTTAAGTTTTCTCCTGTGATCAGGTCTTTTCTGTCACATACACCAACTGCAAATCCTGCAAGGTCATAGTCTTCTTCTGGCATAAGTCTGGATGTTCTGCTGTCTCTCCACCGATCAAGGCTGCATCTGACTGTACACATCCTTCTGCTACACCGCTTACGATCTCAGCGATCTTTTCAGGATAGTTTTTACCGCAGGCAATATAGTCTAAGAAGAACAGAGGTTCTCCTCCTGCACATGCAATATCATTTACACACATAGCAACTGCATCGATACCGATCGTATCATGTTTATCAAGGATCATTGCAAGTTTTACTTTTGTTCCACATCCATCAGTTCCTGAAAGTAAGACTGGATCATCCATATCTTTGATCTTCTTTAAAGAAAATGCTCCGGAAAATCCTCCTAATCCACCAAGTACCTCTTCTCTCATGGTTCTCTTTACGTGTTCTTTCATCAGTTCTACAGATTTGTATCCTGCTTCAATATCCACGCCTGCTTTCTTGTAATCCATTGTTACTTCTCCTCCTGATTATTTAAAATATTGATCAATACCATTTGCAATGCCGTCTACCATCTTCTTCTGTGTCTGCTTCTTCTGCATCTGTTTATCTTCGGTCTTATTTGTCATAAATCCCATCTCTATCAGTGCCACTGGAATCTTACTCCAGTTTGTTCCTGTAAGATCGTCACGTTTTGATAAACCACGTTTCTTGAATTTGGTTGACTTACAATAACTGTCCAGTATATTCTTTGAGAGTTTTTTACTCTTCTTGCTTAATTTTGCTACATAAGGATTCTGCTGTGATGGGTATAGCACAGAAACACCACGAACATTCGCTGATGCTGCATCCGCATGCAGTCTGATACAGATATCAGCACCACTTTTATTTGCACGGATCGCTCTTTGCTTATTGCTAATGTTTACATTCTGTTTTCTTCTTATCATATACACATCATAACCGCGTTTCTTTAACTCTTTCTCAAGCTTTAATGCAATCTGCAGAGTTAATTTGGATTCTGGTACTTTCGTTTTG
>ENA-OQJH01001358-OQJH01001358.1-human-gut-metagenome-genome-assembly--contig:-NODE-1358-length-10349-cov-7.915281_pt1 | contig 10349 bp, 12 predicted proteins | sample MGYA00242597_ERZ504763 | MGnify/ENA primary metagenome ERZ504763 (study PRJEB26092, sample SAMD00036359) | human gut metagenome | host: Homo sapiens | study: EMG produced TPA metagenomics assembly of... | reverse complement strand
CGCCCATTTTGCCGTGCTGCCCAGCAGGACGCGCACATCGCCGGAGCGTACTTTGGAGAACAATGCTGCCTTTTTCGCTTCTGGTGTCGGCGTTGTGGATAAACTCAATCTCGTTTTCCGGCACACCGGCAGCGATCAGCTTTTTGCGAATGTCCTCATAGACATTGAAGTTGCCATCATTTTTCGGTGTCGAAAGGTCGCAGAACAAAAGCTGTGTCAACTTTTGCTCCTTGCCATCTTCCCAGATTTGTAGCACATTCCGAACACAAGTGTTCAGTTTGCTGTTGGGGTCATCCGGCAGAATGGGGTTCATCAGGCGGACATCCAGACCGATCTTTCGGCCATCGTTGGTGACGCACAGCATATTGTCCTCGGACGCATCCACTGCGCCGGAGTGGATTTTTGCAGCACGTTTGCTCAGTTCCTGCACCATTTCTTTCTGAATCTCGGACGGTTTCGCCACCACAGTTTCAAACTTTGCATCCGGCACAGGCAGATGAAGTTGGTCGGAGGTCTTGATGTCAGCAACTTCTTTGAACATCGACATCAGTTCCGGGAGATTGAAAAACTTTGCAAAAACGCGTTCTCGCCCGATAGCCCGTACCCTCCGGGGCGAGTTCGATGGCGGTGGTGGTTTCGCCAAAGGTCGATGCCCAGCAGTCGAAATGCGTCAACCCTTTCTGCTGGAGTGTGCCGTATTGCAGATAGCGCATGACCGTATACAGTTCCGACATGGAGTTGCTCACGGGAGTTCCCGTTGCAAATACCACGCCGCGCCCGCCTGTGATCTCGTCCAGATAGCGGCACTTGCCGAACATATCGCTCGATTTCTGGGCTTCCGATGTGGACAAACCAGCGACATTGCGCATTTTTGTGGTTAAAAAGAGGTTCTTATAAAAATGCGATTCGTCTACAAAAAGTCGGTCAACGCCCAACTGCTCAAAGGTGATAACATCGTCCTTTCTCGCATCGGAGCGCAGCTTTTCCAGTTTTGTTTCCAGCGTCTTACGGGTCTTTTCCATCTGCTTGATGCTGAAATTCTCGCCTGCATTGGCTTTCAGTTCTTCGATGGCGGCAAGCGTTTCATCGATCTGTTCCTGAATAATGCGTTCCTGCCGCTCATAGGAAAGCGGAATCCGCTCAAACTGGCTGTGACCGATAATGACCGCATCATAATCCCCGGTTGCAATCCGGGCGCAGAACTTTTTGCGGTTGGCCGTTTCAAAATCCTTTTTCCGCGCTACCAGCAGCTTTGCATTGGGGTATAGGTGCAGGAACTCCGAAGCCCACTGCTCCGTCAAGTGATTGGGAACGACAAATAGGCTTTTCTGACACAAGCCAAGGCGTTTTGCTTCCATTGCGGATGCCGCCATTTCAAAAGTTTTTCCTGCTCCTACCTCGTGTGCCAACAGCGTATTACCGCCATAAAGCACATGAGCAATGGCATTGCGCTGATGTTCCCGGAGGGTGATTTCCGGGTTCATACCGACAAGGTGGATGTGGGAACCATCGTATTCTCGTGGCCTGCTGCTGTTGAACAGTTCATTATACTGTTTCACCAGTGCAATGCGCCGCTGGGGGTCTTTCCAGATCCAGTTGGCAAAGGCATCCTTGATGACCTGCTGCTTCTGCTGTGCCAGCATGGTGTCCGTTTTGTTCAGGATGCGCTTCAGCTTGCCTTCTTCATCTTCGATAGCGTCATAGATGCGCACATCTTTCAGGTTGAGCGTGTCTTCCAGAATCTTGTAGGCGTTGGCGCGGGAGGTGCCGTAGGTTTCGGAGGAGATGATGTCACCTCTGCCCATGGCCGACTTGCCTCAATGCGCCATTCTGCGGTATAGGGAGAATATCTCACTTTGACTGCATGGCGCAGATAGTAGGGAATCTGGAATGTTTCTGCCATAAACTTTTGGATAATTTCTGGAGCAAGCCATGTTGCGCCCAGCCGCACATCAATTTCAGATGCTTCAAGATCTTTCGGCTGTGCTTTTTCCAGTGCAGTGACGTTAACTGCAAACTCCGGGTTAGTTTCGGCGGCAAGCTGAGCCATGCGCAGCTTTGCCCGAACATTGCCGGACAGGTATTCGTCTGCCATTCGCCAACCTGCTTCCGGGTCGGTAGGGTCTGCGCCGGGGTCTTTGAAAATCACGCCGGACAGTTCGCTGGTGATGCGCTCATAGTCACCGGGAGTGCCGAGCAGTTCTGCCATATAGGGCAAGTCCACCCGGCCACGCTCTCCGATGGACACCGCAAGGGCTTCCGTAGGAGTGTCTACATTGGTGACAGTACATTCCGGGCGGATGGTGCGTTTGGTGAACATCGCCGCCTTGCTCTTGAGCCGCCCCTGCTCGTCCAAATTTTCCAGAGAACACAGCAGATAGTAAGAAGAATCCTGCTCAAATAATCTGCCGTTTTTGCGGTCATTCAACAAGCCATATTTGGCGGAAAAAGCATCGTAGGCAGTGTTCAGCTTTTCCTGCGTTGCTTTAATGTCGGCATCCGGGTAGTCGTTCAGCTGCTGGTCGATCAACTCATTGACGATTTGCCGCAGCTCCACCATCCCGGTCACACGGCCTTTGGCGGTGTCGGACAGCTCCACCTGTGTCATGACGGAATTTTCCCGATAATACACCTCACCATCAACCACCGTGTAAGAGAAATTCTTCACATCTGGGTCAGCCGGGAGAATGTGCCGCTCATTTTCAGCATCCGCAATATCTGGTGTTTCGACCTCGACTTCCGTGAACTGCCCCTCAATATGCTGGATGGCTTCTGCAAGCTGGTCCACCAGCACTGCGCCCTTGATGGGACGCACAGTGCATTCCTCCCGGCCATACTGGGTGCTTTCGGAAGTCAGTTCACCCAGCACCATCTCTGGATGGTCTACAAAATAGCTGTTGATGGCAAAGCCATCTTCCGTTTTGCCAAGCTGCACCCAGTCCGGCTCATGGTCGATAGGGCGGTCACGTTTTTGGAGGAAAATAATGTCGCTGACGACTTCTGTTCCTGCGTTTGCTTTGAACGCAGTGTTCGGCAGACGGATAGCACCCAGCAGATCAGCACGTTCGGCAATGTGCTTGCGGCAGAAGAATCTTTGCTGTCCAGCGTGTAGCGACTGGTGACGAATGCCACGATGCCGCCCGGACGCACTTGGTCGATGGCCTTGGCGAAGAAATAGTTGTGGATGCTGAAACCTAATTTGTTGTACGCCTTGTCGTTTACCCGGTACTGGCCAAAAGGAACATTGCCCACTGCAAGGTCATAGAAGTCGCGGCGGTCAGTGGTTTCAAATCCGGCAACTTTAATGTTGGCATCCGGGTAGAGCTTTTGGGCGATACGGCCTGTGACACTGTCCAACTCCACACCGTATAGGCGGCTGTCCTGCATGGTGTCCGGCAGCATACCAAAAAAGTTGCCGATGCCCATGCTCGGCTCCAGAATGTTGCCGTTGCGGAACCCCATTTTCTCGACTGCATCATAGATGGCGCGGATAACGGTAGGCTGGTGTAGTGGGCGTTCAGAACGGAACTACGGGCAGCAGCATATTCGTCCTCGGAAAGCAGACCTTTCAATTCGGAATATTCTTTTGCCCAGTTGCCCTTGTCTGGGTCAAAGACATCCGGCAGACCGCCCCAGCCGACATACTGCGAAAGAATCTGCTGTTCCTCGGCGGTGGCTCCACGATGCTCCTGCTCCAACTGGAACAGGGTGCGGATGGCTTCAACGTTCCGGGCATATTTTTGTTTTGCGCCGCCCTCGCCCAGATGATCGTCCGTGATGTGGAAGTTTCCGGCAGCTTCCGGCACAGGTTCGGCGTTCAGAGCTTTGTCTGCGGCAGCGGCATCCGGGAAAGTCTGCCATTCGCCGTTAACTTCCACAGAGGTGGGCAGCTTATCCAGTTCTTCATCGGAAAGTTCCGGCTCATCCTGCCGCAGTCCATCCTCGAACTGCTGCTTGTTCAGTACCTCATTGCTCCACGAATAGCCCTGTGCACTGGTGTCGATGCGCACATCGGTTTCGCCTACATAGCCAATAGTTCCCTCGATGGTTCGGGTTGGAAGGTCTACAACAACGGAATCACCGACATTGTAATCGGGAGTTTTTTCTGGAGCAGTATCAAGGGCTTCATCCTGCTGTTCGTACAGTTCCCGGACAACAGTCAGCGGCTCTTCCCGGAAAATCGGCATCCGGGCATCGGCCAGAGCCATATCCTGCAAGGAAACTTTGTCCTTGTCAAAATCCACGCTATCGACCGAAATTTCCGGTCATCCATATTGATAACGGAGCCGATGGGCAGATAGTCCTCTTTGCGCAAGTGCTTGGTCTGGTGGTGAGTGCCATCCTCGTTTAACCCGGCAAGGTACACATCATTGCCCGCAGACCACAATTCTTTTGCTCTTTTTGCCCATAAGCTAGGGAGAAAGCCCGTGATTTGAACTTCGCCCAGTGCAGTGTTTCTCATGAACAAAGCACTGTTGATGATTTTTGCGACCTTGGCGGCATCTTCGCCATAGAACATAAAATTGCCGCCAGCTTCAAAACCAATGAGAGTGTCCGGGTACTGCTCTTTTAATGCAGTGTATTCGGCAGCACTGGTGTCGTTCAGTTCAAGGGGAAAGTCGATGATTCTTTTTTCTTTGTCGGACAGATAGCGGTCAGACTGAATCATCAGGTCGATATACTTTTCGACCTGATTCCAGCGAAGAAGAATTTTCTGGTGGTCTGGATAGTGTTCAAACGTCAAGCCCTTGCTGTCATGGTCAAGCCAGCCGCGACTTCCATCCAGATAGGTGTGCGAGGAGCCACCGGGTCCGTTTGGAGCATATTCTTTGGCAAGAGCTTTTGCCCGGAGGTTTCGGTCAGGCTGCAACTGATAAATTTTCCATATCCGAAGTTTGCTGTTTTCAAAGTTGGAGCCTCTCCGCAGAGCATTTTCAATGTCGGCCTGTGACAAAGAGAAAGCGGAGGGCGATTTTTCGCTCTCCGCTTGGTCGATGGATTCAATTTGTTTCGCTTCGGTAGGAATGTGGGTGTCGAAGAAACTTAGCTGTAAATCAGCTCGTTCATCACCAGTTCCTCGGCCTGTGCGTTCAGGCTGTTCATGTGCTGCACCCACTCCATCTGATGCTGCTCTTTGTTCGGAGCCGGATTCTGCTCCAGCAGCTTCTGCATGGTCTGCTGTATCCGGCTCTCCGCGCTCTGCTCCACTTCCAACAGGTGCGGATGCAGAGTTCCCGACAGGAGCATCGAGTTGTACAGTACCGGGCGATGCTTCATCAGGTAAGTCCGGCGCAGTCGCCCGTACTTGCCCAATGCTTTCTCCTGCTGGGGCAGGGTCAGGTTCGGAAGCAGATAATCTCCGACTTTCGAGTAGGTCACGTTCCTGCTGTTCATATTCATATTGGCTCCTTTCTACGTTACGACGGCGAATGGTCGTCTTTACAGTTCTTTCGATGCTGCGCAGCAGCTCACGGCTGCACTCGCTGACTGCGGTGCCCAGTGCATACACAGCGGCAGGAGTGGAAAAGGAGAAGATCGCCTGAAAATCGTCCCGGTCAAAATGACCTTCCGGCTCAAAGCCGCAGCGTTCGAGAACAGCATAGGTGATGCTGATTGCGGCGGCAGATTTGAACTGGAACTCCTGTCCGGCTTCATCATACCCCATCAGGAGAGAGCCGTCAACGATGTCGAGAATGTCACCGCTGTTGTTATCCCAATAGGAATCCACCAGCCTGCCGCAGATGTCCGCGATTTGCTGGCCGAGATTTTCCTGCTGAACACCGTACTCTCTGGCAAGCATTTCCGAAACAGGCTGAACCAGATCGGGGCCGAGCTGCCACATATCCGGGTCACGGGAATTACGGCGCACCCCGGTATCGCTCACATCGAAAACGTAGTGCAGACGCGGAACACTGCTGGACTGGTCTAACAGAGCGATGCCCTTGGAGCCACGCCGGATATAGCGGTTCATGCGGTCATTCCAAAGGTCGAAACTGGCGCAGGCGGTGGCATCGGGTCGCTGGGCGTAGATCATAAGCTGGTCTGCATAGCTGTACTTGTACAGCCGGGATGCAGTGGTCAGGTAGTCCGTCCAGTTTTCCCAATACCGGGTCAGTTCCTTTGCTGTTTGCTGGGCAAGGTTGAGGTATTCTTGCGTTTTATTTGGCATTGCGTTCCTCCTTTCGATTTCAGGATATAAAAGAGCGGGGAACCGTTTTATGGTTGCCCGCTCTTAGTTAATATAGAAAATTATCTTGGAATCTTGAAAGCAACAAAATAGACAGGAAAATCGTAATCATCTCTTGATAATATGGTACTTGCCACACGTGCCGCTGCGTCTGGATAGGGATATACTTCAATGGGCGATTTTACTAACAAGGGAAAGCTATAACTCTGCAAATAAGAAACATATCTATTCCAGAAAGAGTCAAAATCTGACACATCTACATAAGCAACAATAAATGTTGAGGTTCCAAGAGCATTATAGTTTACAACTGCTTTGCTTATATGAGTATCAATGTATGTGGTACTAACGCTAGATAATTTTAAGCCTTCATAAATGGCAATCTCTTTACCGTCTTTTGTTAACAAGATATCTACTTCTGCGGAATCCTTTTTATTTACGGATAAGCCATGTCTGGTTTGGTCTTTTATCTCTGTGTATCCTTTCATAAAAAGCAAATCTCGAAAATAATCATTCATACTGTTTTCCGAGCTGGCACCATTAAATGAGCAATTCAAACAAAAGCGTTGCCCTATTTGAAGTAGATCTCGAAGGACAACCTGCGATGAGGCTATATCTGCATTTAATCTAGCAGCATTTGACAAGGGAATGCTCTACGCTTTCAGATTCAAAGTAATAAATCTCTTTGAGTAAAAAACCAGATTCAGACGACTTAAGTGATTTGCTGATAGATTCTTTCAGTATATGCCCTTTCGATTTTAGCAAAGCAATGTCGCGGGGAGAACCCTCAACTGTAAAGTCCAACGCTTTTTTATCCCAGTTATCGCCTTTCATGCCAGCATAATAGGCAAGCCCCAAATCTTCATAATCGTATGTACAGTTTTGAAATGCCCTTGCAACATTGGGCGATTCGAGTTGTTCCAAATATTGAACTACTCGCCTTGAAAAGTTTTGGGGCAACCTATAAGTGAAATCGAATTCTCCCATAAAAATCTCCTTAAGCCGTAAAGTCGATAGAATAATTATACCATATAATTACTTTTGGCGTAACCCCCTATTATGTACGCCGCCAAGCGGCGGCATAATTTAGTTAAGTGGAAATTCCAGCTCGGCAAACTCGGCATCGGTCATAAGTTTCAACTTTTTGATAACACCCTCCGACAGTTCGCGCAGAGCAGTTTCGTCCGGCAGAAGATAGCACTGCATCAACCGCAGCTCCTGCATCAAGCCCAGCCGGGAGCCGGAATTGTAGAGCATCATCAGCGTCAATTCTTCGCCATTAAAGTTCATGAGCATCCCTCACTTTCCGGCACCCAACAGGGCTGCACTCCGGGGCATCGCATTTTTCTTTTGCGCCAGCCAGTGAAGTCAGCTTTTCCAATGTGGAAGGGCGGTGGTTTGCGCCCAGTTCTTCTGCTTCTGCGGCTCTGTCCATCACAAAATCATAGTCCTGCAACAACCGCCGACCTTTTTCCATGTGATGTGTTTCCAGAATTTGCTCACGGACTTCCTGAATGGTCAATTCCGGCGCATCGACCTGACCACCATCCATCACGGAAAAGTCGCTGTGATAGATAGTGTAATCCCAACCTTCATCGGTGGACTGGATAGCAATATAGCCTTTACCACCCAATTCCCATGCACCCTGCTCATCTTGCGTCTGGATTTCCGGGTAGAAGTCTGCGTGGTTCCTACCCATAATATCGGCAAACTGGCAGATGTGGAACACATTGCCCAGACCGCCCATATCAAAGTGGTAATCATCCAAATGTTCCAGCTTTGCCGTAAAACTGCGACCATCCGGGTAGTCAATTTGAATCACACCGCCATCGGGAATGCGATAGAGATCGTCATAGTGGCTGTTGATGAGTCGAATATCCTTTGGCATCGTTTCAGGCTCCCAGATACGCCGTTTGTGGATGCCGGATGCGGGAACACTTTCGAGGATTTTTACGCTTTCGAGCTGGATGACCTTGCGCTCATCATCCGAAAGTTCAAACAGATACCAGTTCCGGGCAGCAGCAATGGCGTTTTTGCCATCCGGCGGTAGATTCTTTTCGGAGATCTGCCCGCTTTCCAGCTGTTCGCCTGTTACCTTATTATAAGTGGCAAAGCCGACGCCCGCGCCATTTTCCAGGAGGTGCAGATAGCGTTCATCGTTGATAAGATATACTGCTTCTTTCTTCTGTTCCATCAGCGACCATCCTCAAATTCCAGAGAGAACTTGCTGCGGCCATCGGCTTCGGTGGACAGCAGGACGGTGGCGTTGTACACCTTGCCCTTGGTACTCTTGCAGTCCTTCAGCCGGATGCGGCCATCTCGCAGCAGCTTGTCGGCCACATGAGCGTCCATCCGCTTGCCCAGACGCTTGAAGAAGGCGTTGTCTTTCCACAGAACAAAGCGGCAAGGATTGGATTCACAAAACCAGCCTTTTCACGCTCAACGACATTTGCGCCGCAGTTCGGGCAGACACCAATCATTTTATTTTTCATAAGCACATCGGCTCCTTTCGCGCTTCGGTGTTCTCCACCAAAGCAGTAATCATCGTATTGATTTCCATCATAAATATTTCAGGCTCCATCTCGCCACGCTCAATGCGCAGCAGCTTTGCTTCCCAGTCGGCGGTCATATCCGCAGACTGAATCTGTTCGGGCATCACCGTGATAAGTGCCTTGCCCTTGTCGGTAGGCAGCAAGACTTTGGTTTTCTTGTCGCCCTTGCGCTCCAGAAAGCCTTTCTGTACCAGTTTTTCGATGGTAGCAGCACGAGTAGCTGGAGTGCCGATGCCCTGACGCTCTGCATCCTCTGGCATACTGTCCGCGCTAGCTGTTTCCATAGAGTGCAGCAGAGTATCCTCGGTGAAGTGTTTCGGTGGGTATGTCTGTCCCTCTTTCAGTTCAGCACCAGAAATGCCACACTCGCTTTGCTCCTGCACATCCGGCAGAGCAGCAGGCTCTTTCTTTTTGTCCAGCAGATCGTCCAGCATTTTGCGCTCAATGCCTTTCCAGCCCTCGTCCAAAACCACCTTGCCTTTTGCGGTAAATTCTTCCCCGGCGCAGATGGTGGTCAGGACGGTTTCTGCACAGCGGTGAGGTTCTCCCATGGCGCAGAGCAGACGTGCCGCAATCAGCCGCAGGACGCTCAGTTCCCCGGCGGGCAAAGCTGAAAAGTCGGCCTGTACCATGCTTGCAGTAGGCAGCAGCGCATGGTGGTCGCTGACCTTGCTGTTGTTGATTACCTGTTCTGCATGGACGGGTACAGCTTCCCCCACGGAAAAGGCTCCCGCAACAGCCGACACCAGCCCCGGCAGGATGCTGCCATGTCTTCCGTCAGAAAGCGGCTGTCTGTTCGGGGATAAGTGATGAGTTTCTTTTCGTAAAGGCTCTGCGCATAGTTCAAGGTCTGCTGTGCAGTAAACCCCAGCAAACGGTTGGCATCCCGCTGGAGCGTCGTCAGATCATAGAGCTGCGGCGGCTTTTCGTTTTTTTCTTTGCGTTCTACTTTTTGCACCACCGTGCTGACCTCCTTTCGGCAGTTGGCAAGCAGCGTTTCCGCATCCTCTTTCTGCGAGAATCGCTTGCTGGATGCGGTGCCGTCGCCTCAAATGCCAGCGAAACCGTGTAAAACTTCTCCGGGGTGAATGCAGCAATAGCTGCTTCTCGCTGCACGGCCATCGCCAGTGTAGGGGTCATAACACGCCCAACCGCCAAAGACCAACCATACAGGCATGAAAAGAGCCGGGAACAGTTGATGCCGACCATCCAATCGGCGCGTTCCCGGCAGAGTGCTGCGTTGTACAGCGCATCATATTCAGTTGACGGTTTGAGGTGAGCAAAGCTTCCCGGATGGCGTTTTCCTCCATGCTGGACAGCCATAGGCGAGAAAAGGGCTTTTTGCAGCCTGCTTGCTGATACACCAAGCGGAAGATCAGTTCTCCCTCCCGGCCGGAATCTGTAGGATAGTTCTCGGAGGTGACTTTTCTGACGTTGTTATTCAATGGCATCCAATGGGCCGATAAAGCGGTAGAAAATCTGGATTTTCTGGACGTATTCGCCATCGACCTTTTCCGCTTTGGATACCAGAATCTTGTCAATCAGCTGATGCAGAATCTTATAGTTCAGTTCGGTGATGCCAGCGTACTTGCTGACTTCATCAATAAAATCCT
>ENA-OQJH01001356-OQJH01001356.1-human-gut-metagenome-genome-assembly--contig:-NODE-1356-length-10350-cov-1.926440_pt1 | contig 10350 bp, 16 predicted proteins | sample MGYA00242597_ERZ504763 | MGnify/ENA primary metagenome ERZ504763 (study PRJEB26092, sample SAMD00036359) | human gut metagenome | host: Homo sapiens | study: EMG produced TPA metagenomics assembly of... | reverse complement strand
AGTTCGGTCGACGTCGATCATCGGCTTTACTGCTTAGCAGCAGGTACGAATATAGTTCGGACCTTTAGCTCAGTTGGTTAGAGCAACCGGCTCATAACCGGTCGGTCCTGGGTTCAAGTCCCCGAAGGTCCACTCTTCCTAAACTGAGGTTATAAGAACTATATCAAACATGGCCCGGTGGCTCAGCTGGTTAGAGCGCCGCCCTGTCACGGCGGAGGTCGACGGTTCGATCCCGTTCCGGGTCGTTTGCATTTATATGCAAGACAATTTATACAAGTTGGGGTCTTAGCTCAGCTGGGAGAGCATCTGCCTTACAAGCAGAGGGTCACAGGTTCGAGCCCTGTAGGCCCCATTTGTTATATGCGGGTGTGGTGGAATAGGCAGACACAAGGGACTTAAAATCCCTCGGACTTATCATCCGTGCCGGTTCAAGTCCGGCCACCCGCATTTAAAATGAAAACCGATCTCTTAGTTATAAGGGAGCGGTTTTTTCTAAATTATGCGGGTATGGCGGAATTGGCAGACGCGCCAGATTTAGGTTCTGGTGTCCACGACGTGCAGGTTCAAGTCCTGTTACCCGCAGTAAATGAATGCAGTTGTAAAAGTATGGAAAGCATTTTACAGCTGTTTTTTTTATGCCCGAAATCTTTTAAAATATTTCTTAAAATAGTGCTTTACATTCCAGGAAGTTAGTGGGATAATAGCTGAGCGGTCCGGTAGGGACCGATAATAAAACATACATATCGTATAAGTGTTTCTAATAAACAAATTACCAAAATGGTGGCAAAAAAATGCCATTGTCTGAATTCTTTCTTTTTCACATGTTCCCCTTTTCAAGCGGTGATTTTTGTAGTATTATAATACATGGCACTAGATATAGTGAGTGTGGTTTGAAAAACAACAATATTTTGTGCATGAGTGAGGGATAGTAATGAGTGTTGAAGTAAAGACGAATGTAATTAAAAGGAATGGCGAAGAGGTTCATTTTAATTCACAGAAGATCGTTAATGCAGTTCATAAGGCGAATGAAGAAGTAGACAGACTGCACCAGATGAATGACTATCAGATCAGAGCGATAGCAGATAATATAGCAAATAAGGTTCAGGAGTCAACTCATGCTGTAAATGTAGAAGACATTCAGGACATGGTGGAAACAGGCATCATGGCTATGAGAGGCTACGAGGTAGCACAGAAATATGTGCGCTATCGTTATAAGAGGGAACTGACACGTAAATCCAATACAACAGATAATGGAATTTTATCACTGCTTGATAATATCAACGAAGAGGTCAACCAGGAAAATTCCAATAAGAACCCGGTGATCAATCTACCCAGCGTGATTACATGGCTGGAGAAGTAAGTAAGGATCTTTCCCGCCGTGTACTTCTTCCGGAGAAGATCGTAAGAGCACATGAAGAGGGAATTATCCATTTCCATGATACCGATTATTTTGCACAGAGAGAACATAACTGTGATCTGATCAATTTGGAGGACATGCTTCAGAATGGTACTGTGATCAGTGAGACACTGATCGAGAAGCCACACAGTTTTTTTACTGCCTGTAATGTGACCACCCAGATCGTTGCCCAGGTTGCCAGCAACCAGTATGGCGGACAGTCATTTACACTGGCTCATCTGGCTCCATTTGTAGATATCAGTAGAAAGAAGATCCGTAAAAATGTGATCGAAGAAAGAAAAGAATGCGGCGAACCTATGGATGAGGCGATCATTGATAAGGTAACAGAGCGCAGACTGAGAGAAGAGATCAAGAGCGGTATCCAGACTATTCAGTACCAGCTGATCACATTGATGACCTGCAATGGACAGGCTCCATTTGTAACTGTATTTATGTACCTGGATGAGGTACCAGAGGGTCAGACCAGAAAAGACCTGTCTATGATCATTGAAGAGGTCCTGGTACAGCGTATGCAGGGTGTAAAGAATGAAAAAGGCGTATGGATCACACCGGCGTTCCCAAAACTGATCTATGTGCTGGATGAGGACAATATTTCCGAGGATGCTCCATACTGGTATCTGACAGAGCTGGCAGCAAAATGTACTGCAAAGCGTATGGTACCGGATTATATTTCTGCAAAGATCATGAAGGAATTAAAGCAGGGAGATGTTTACCCATGTATGGGATGCCGTTCTTTCCTGACAGTAGAAGACTCTCAGAGAAATGCAGATGGCAGCCATAAATATTATGGCCGTTTCAATCAGGGCGTTGTTACCATTAACCTGGTAGATGTAGCATGTTCTTCTGAAGGCGATATGGACCGTTTCTGGGAGATCTTAGACGAGCGCCTGGAATTATGCCATGAAGCTCTCAGATGCCGTCATGAGCGCCTTTTAGGCACGATCTCTGATGTTGCACCGATCCTGTGGCAGAATGGTGCCCTGGCAAGACTGAAAAAGGGTGAGAAGATCGATAAGCTTCTGTTTAACGGATATTCTACTATTTCACTGGGCTATGCAGGACTGTATGAAATGTGCATGAGAATGCTTGGAAAGTCCCATACAGACCCGGAGGCACGTCCATTTGCATTAAAGGTAATGCAGCGTTTAAATGATAAGTGCAAAGAGTGGAAAGCGGCTGAGAACATCAGTTATTCCGTATATGGAACACCTATGGAGTCCACAACTTACAAGTTTGCAAAATGCCTGCAGAAGCGTTTTGGCATTATTCCGGGAGTAACCGACAAGAACTACATCACCAACAGTTACCATGTACACGTATCAGAGAAGATCGATGCGTTCAGCAAGTTGAAATTTGAGTCTGATTTCCAGAAGCTGTCACCAGGCGGCGCTGTAAGCTATGTGGAAGTTCCGAATATGCAGAACAATATTCCGGCGGTACTGTCTGTTATGAAGTTTATTTATAACAATATCATGTACGCAGAGTTAAATACCAAGAGCGATTACTGCGAATGCTGTGGTTACGATGGTGAAATGGTCATCAAAGAGGAAGAGTCCGGAAAACTGATCTGGGAGTGCCCAAATTGTGGAAACAAGGATCAGAATAAGATGTTCGTAGCAAGAAGAACCTGCGGTTATATTGGAACACAGTTCTGGAACCAAGGAAGGACCAGGAGATCCGGGACAGAGTATTACATCTGTAAAATCAATGAACTTAAAGAGAAGTCTCAGAGTAAATTCTGGGGCTTCTTTTTTCTTATTCAGGTAGTTTGTTATACTTATTGAGAATTTCGTCAAAAAAATATCAATAAGCACTATGCACAAAACATTTTCTCATGTATAATTGATTATACGTGAAATGCACAAAAGGAGGGGTACAATGTTAGATACATCTTATTATGAGAAGACAGACCAGATCATTGCACAGTATAGCTGTGAAGAAAAATCCCTGATCCCTATTATCCAGGGGATCCAGGAGGAATATCGTTATCTGCCGCCGGAGCTTCTGACCTATGTTGCGGGGAAACTGGGGATCTCAGAAGCAAAGGCTTACAGTGTAGCAAGCTTTTACGAGAATTTCTCTTTTGAGGCAAAGGGAAAATATGTGATCAAAGTCTGTGACGGAACAGCCTGTCATGTGCGTAAGTCCATTCCTATTTGGAGGGACTTTACAAGGAACTGGGGCTTGGCAAAAGAAACATACAACAGATGACCAGCTGTTTACAGTGGAAACTGTTTCCTGCCTGGGAGCCTGCGGACTGGCGCCTGCCGTAATGGTCAATGATGAAGTACATCCGAAAATGACACCGGAGAAAATGAGTGAACTGATCGCAAAATTGCGGGAGGATGAGAAGGTATGAAAATAGAGAACAGAATGCAGCTTCATCTGTGGAGAGAAGAATGTAAGGAAAAACGCCAGAAAGAAACCTGCAGAGTCCTGATCTGCGGAGGAACAGGATGTCTGGCAGGCGGTTCCGACAAGATCTATGCCCGTATTAAGGAACTGACTGCAAATATGAGCAATGTGACGGTAAAATTTGGGGAAGAGATCGCACATGTGGGACTTAAGATGAGCGGATGTCACGGTTTCTGTGAAATGGGTCCTTTAGTTCGTATTGAACCATACAATTACCTGTATTTAAAGGTAAAGCTGGAAGACTGTGAAGAAATATTTGAAAAAACGATTCTTCGCGGGGAGCCGGTAACAAGGCTGATGTATGAGGACAGCGGCCGTGTATATGAAACCCAGGAGGAGATCCCTTTCTATGCAAAGCAGACCCGTCTGGTGCTTAAAAATTGTGGACATATTGATGCAGAGCATATAGAAGATGCCATGGCAGTAGGCGCATATGAGGCTTTTGAAAAAGCTGTTTTTGAAATGACTCCGGAAGCTGTTATAAAGACCGTGACAGACGCAGGACTGAGAGGACGAGGCGGCGCTGGTTTCCCGGCTGGTAAGAAATGGACCCAGGTGGCAAGTCAGAAGGAAAAGATACGCTATGTAGTCTGCAATGGTGATGAAGGCGATCCAGGTGCATTTATGGACCGAAGTGTTATGGAAGGTGATCCCCACCGTATGATCGAAGGCATGATGTTAGCGGCTTATGCAGTGCAGGCCCAGGAAGGATATATTTACGTCCGTGCGGAATATCCACTGGCAGTGCGCAGACTGCAGATCGCTATTGCCCAGGCAGAGGAAAAGGGACTTTTAGGCGATAATATCCTGGAACCGGCTTTAGTTTCAGACTGCATATCAACAGAGGCGCCGGTGCCTTTGTATGTGGCGAAGGATCTGCGCTGACCGCTTCTATTGAGGGAAAACGAGGTATGCCAAGGGTAAAACCGCCTAGAACCGTAGAACAGGGCTTATGGGGCAAACCAACTGTATTAAATAACGTAGAAACCTATGCCAATGTTCCTATGATCATTAAAAATGGCGCAGGCTGGTACAGCCGTATCGGTACACCGGAAAGCCGGGAACCAAGGCATTTGCACTTACTGGAAATGTTAAGAATACAGGTCTGATCGAAGTCCCTATGGGTATCACTCTTCGTGAGATCATTTTCGATATTGGCGGTGGCATTAAGGATAATAAAAAGTTTAAGGCAGTCCAGATCGGTGGTCCTTCCGGAGGCTGTCTGGTAGAGTCACAGCTTGACAGCAAGATGGATTTTGACTCCCTTTCAAAGATCGGAGCCATGATCGGATCCGGCGGTCTGGTTGTTATGGATGAAGATACCTGTATGGTGGAAGTTGCCCGGTTCTTTATGAATTTCACTCAGAGAGAAAGCTGCGGAAAATGTGTTCCATGTAGAGAAGGAACCAAGAGAATGTTGGAGATCTTGGAGCGTATTGTTGCAGGAAACGGGAAAATGAGCGATCTGGATGAGCTGGAAGAGCTGGCAGATATGATCGAAAATACTGCCCTTTGCGGACTGGGAAAGAGCGCGCCAAAGCCGGTCATCAGTACCATTCATGCGTTCCGTAAGGAATACGAGGAGCATATTCTGGATAAGAAATGCCGTGCACATGTCTGTTCCGGGCTTCGGGTATTTAAGATCGATCCTGAGAAGTGTAAAGGCTGCTCCAAGTGTGCAAGGAACTGTCCGGTAAATGCTATTTCCGGAAAAGTGAAGTCACCATTTGTCATTGACAATGAAAAATGTGTAAAATGCGGAAGCTGTATGGACAACTGTGCCTTTGGCGCGATCTATACAGAGTAGGAGGATGGAAATTTATGGGAATTATGACAATTGACGGACAGTCCATTGAATTTACAGATGAACCCAATGTATTGTCAGTAATAAGAAAAGCCGGGATCGACATCCTACATTGTGCTATCATTCAGAATTATCTATATATGGAGCCTGTCGTCTTTGTACAGTGGAAAATGACAGGGGAAAGACCTTTGCCTCCTGTTCAGAAAAACCAAAAGACGGAATGGTCATCTATACGAATACACCAAGGCTGATGCGTTACCGCAAACTGATCCTGGAACTGCTTTTAGCGGCCCACTGCAGAGATTGTACTACCTGTATCAAGAGTGGAGAATGTCATCTGCAGGAACTGGCTCATCGCATGGGTGTTCATGAGATCCGTTTTGAAAATGTAAGAGAGCAGCAGCCTATCGACACCAGTTCCCATGCTATTATCAGGGATCCTAATAAATGTATCCTTGCGGTGACTGTGTAAGAATGTGCGACAATGTGCAGAATATCAATGCCATTGATTTTGCTTACCGTGGAACAGATGCACAGGTAATGCCTGCATTTAATAAGAAGATCGCAGAAACAGACTGCGTTGGCTGCGGCCAGTGCCGGGTTGTCTGTCCTACAGGTGCTATCAGTATCCATACCAATATCGATGTGGTATGGGAAGCTTTAGCGGATAAAAATACAAAGGTGATCGCTCAGATCGCACCGGCTGTACGTGTGGCCATTGGAGATCATTTGGCTATGCAAAGGGCGAAAATGTAATGGGCAAGCTGGTAGGTGTACTTCACAGACTGGGCTTTGATGAGGTTTATGATACTTCTTATGGTGCGGATCTGACAGTTGTGGAAGAGTCAAAGGAATTTATTGAGCGTTTTACTTCCGGTCAGAAAATGCCATTATTTACATCCTGCTGTCCTGCATGGGTGAAATATTGTGAGACAAAATATCCGGAATTTGTGCCAAACCTTTCCACCTGCCGTTCTCCTCAGCAGATGTTTGGTGCGGTAGTCCGTGAATATTATAAGGATCCGGAAAAGAACGAAGGAAAGAAGATCGTATCTGTTTCTATTATGCCGTGTACAGCAAAGAAGGAAGAGATCCTGCGGCCGGAGTCCTTTACCAACGGAAAACAGGATGTGGATATGTATTAACAACAACAGAAGTAGTAAGGATGATCCGCAAGTCCGGTATTGTATTTGATAAGGTAGAGATCGAGGCTGCTGATGTGCCTTTTGGTATTGGTTCCGGAAGCGGTGTGATCTTTGGTGTTACCGGCGGTGTCACAGAGGCAGTACTTCGCAGATTGCAGCAGGGACACAGCAGAGTGGATATGGAAGCCATTAAAAAGAGCGGAGTCCGGGGCGATGAAGGAATTAAGACGCTGACCTATGATTATAATGGAAGAGAGATCCGGGCAGCAGTAGTAAATGGCCTGGCAAATGCGGATAAGCTGCTGCAGCAGATCAAGAACCATGAGGTGGAGTATGATTTTGTGGAAGTAATGGCATGCCGCAGAGGCTGTATCATGGGCGGCGGCCAGCCGGTAAATGCCGGACCGCGAACCAGAAAGGCCAGAATGAAGGGACTGTACGATACAGATGTAAATACCCAGATCAAGAAGTCCAATGAAAACCCGATGATCCTTTCACTTTATGACTCACTTTTAAAGGGAAAGGAGCATGAGCTGCTGCATAGAAACTTCTCGGGAAAGTAGAGCACGAAGTGCGGGGCGTGAGTGTGAGATAAGTTGTACATACCGTAAGATAAAAGGGCAGAGCCTGGAAGTGATTTCCGGGCTTTGCTTTTTTCTTGTGCAGGAGAATGATGTGGTGTATACTATAAAGATAAACTTCTTGTTCAGTTATGTTATTTAGATCCGCAGAGTATATTTAACAGAAATGGAGAAATGACAGATGAATTATGGAAATATAAAAGAATGTGATATTGCAGATGGTCCTGGTGTAAGGGTAACATTGTTTGTGTCTGGCTGCCGTCATCATTGTAAGGGCTGTTTTAATTCGGAAACCTGGAATTTTCAGTATGGGGTTCCTTTTACAGAGGAGACGCAGGATAAAATTTTAAAATTACTGGAACCGGGATATATTCAGGGTTTTACCTTCTTGGGGGAGAACCTTTTGAACCGGAAAATCAGGCGGTACTTGTCCACCTTTTAAAGAAGATCAGGGAGACTTATCCACAAAAAGACATCTGGTGTTACAGCGGATATCTGTTTGATCAGGATATGCAGCCAGGCGGCTCTGTTTACACGGAATATACAAAAGAAATGCTGCGTCAGATCGATGTGTTGGTAGATGGTGAGTTTGTGGAAGCAAAGAAGGATCTGACCCTGATCTTTCGGGGAAGTTCCAATCAGAGACTTTTGCGCTTAAAAGACGGTGAATTTGCAGGAATGTGGGAAGATTAAGTGACAGATAAGCGGATGATTGTCCAGAAAACCCAGTAAAACCGTGAATATTCTGTGAACAGATGGCAGGCACTGTTGCATAAAAAGCAAAGTTGAATTATAATAAAGCGTACGAAAACAGACAGTATGAGCGGTTAATATAGCGCAGGAATAAAGCCTGCAGATGAAAGGAGAATGGGAAATGAGAAGACGTTTTGCGGTTGCAGCGGCAGCGCTGGCATTAAGTGTGGCTTTAACAGTTCCAGCTTATGCAGGAACATGGAAATATGTAAATGATCAGTGGAAATACCAGAAGGGTACCAACAAGTTTGCATACAATGAGTGGATAAAAGATAATGGAAAATATTATTATATTGGTAATGACGGTATTATGAAGACCGGCTGGCAGCAGATCGATGGTCAGTGGTATTATCTGGACCAGACTGGTGCAATGCAGATGGATGGTTAAAGAGTGACGATGGAAATGGTATTTCCTGTATCCAAACGGTGCTATGGCTGTAAACACAGTGATCAATGGAAGAACCATTGGCGAAGATGGCGTATGGGTTCCAAATGAGGGAGATACAGAGCCAGCTAATAGTATGGATCTGGAAAATGGTTATCTGGTACAGAACCTGGAAGGCATTACAAAGAAAGATTACACGATCATTGCTTCCGGTAAGACAGCCGCTGGATCCCGCTGGGGAAATGCGATCCGCTTAAAAGGCAAGGGAAGCTATGTACAGTGCAATACAAATGGTGAATACAGAATGTTATCTGGCGTATTTGGTCCTTCTTCCCAGTTTGACAGCGCCCTTCTTGCAAGAGTAACTGTTTACGGTGACGATGACCAGGTACTGTATACATCATCTGATATCCATTACAATGAAAAGAATGTATATTTTGGTGTGGATGTATCCGGACAGAAGCAGATCCGCGTAGAAGTTTCCCTGTTAAAGGATAATGAATGGGATGATCCGGTTATTTTATTTGATGGACTGTCTCTTTATAAGTAGGAAAAGATGAAATGAAAAAGAGTATGCTTTCGGGATGGAGTTCCATTCCCGGTGGCATACTCTTTTTTAGAGATTATGTATATATGTACACTCGGGTTCACGCGCTATCGCGCTCTATTGTCTGCTGACGCAGACGGAACCCTCGTTAATCGTCCAAGAAACAAATGCCACCTTTGGTGGCGCTTGTTTTTCTTTTGGACTAGATTACATAATTGCTCCATGGTTCTTCGGGCTGGATCAGGTCAGCAAGAGTGATATTGTCTAAGTAGTTGTTGATCAGGTGATCCAAGCCTCTCCACATAGGGAGTGTACGGCAGCAGTCCATGCGCTCGCAGGAAAGTGCGTCCGGGGATTCCAGACAGGATACAGGGGCAAGGGAGCCTTCCGTAAGGCGCAGGATACTTCCTACTGTATACTGATCCGGTGATTTGGTAAGTTTGTATCCGCCGCCTTTGCCGCGGACACCTGTAAGCATTTTATCTTTTACAAGGATCTTAATGATCCCTTCCAGGTATTTTTCTGAAATGCCCTGCGCCCGGCTGTTTCCTTCAATGGAATATAGCCGTCTCTCTGGTGTTCTGCCAGGTCGATCATGATACGCAGTGCATAACGCCCTTTTGTTGAAACTAACATACGCATTCTCCATTTCTTATTATAAACCTATTATACAACAAGGTTAGTGGCAGAGCAATGAAAAAATGCAGAAGTTGGAATATGAATTTCTCAGTAACAGGAAAATGGGATGACAGAATTTCAGCAGAACCTCGGCAAAAAAATAACAGTTGACAAATATACAGATTGTGTTTAGAATGTCAGAATGCTTGCAAAAAAATGGCTTAAATACGTTAAAAATAAGACAAAATGCAGGAAGCAGACAACGGAGAAAATGTGAGAAAAAAGTGAGGAGAAAAGTATGAAAACCAATACGGATCTGTTTGAAAAAGTTCCGGTACCTAAAGCAGTGGCTACTATGGCTGTTCCTACCATGATATCTATGCTGGTAGTTGTCATTTACAACATGGCAGATACCTTTTTCATTGGTCAGACACAGGATCCACTGCAGGTTGCGGCTGTATCTTTGGCAACACCGGTATTTATGATCTTTATGGCGCTGGGAAATCTGTTTGGCATCGGTGGAAGCTCGGCTATATCTAGGGCATAGGTGAAAGGCATAAAGACCGGGCATGGCATATCAGTTCCTTTTGCTGTTATGGTGCGTTAGGTCTGGGAGTGATCGTGCTGTCTGTTCTGTACTTGGTATGGAAGGGATTTTGGGACTGATCGGAGCCAGTGAAAATAC
>ENA-OQJH01001355-OQJH01001355.1-human-gut-metagenome-genome-assembly--contig:-NODE-1355-length-10353-cov-1.547330_pt1 | contig 10353 bp, 17 predicted proteins | sample MGYA00242597_ERZ504763 | MGnify/ENA primary metagenome ERZ504763 (study PRJEB26092, sample SAMD00036359) | human gut metagenome | host: Homo sapiens | study: EMG produced TPA metagenomics assembly of... | reverse complement strand
CAGGGCGGTATGGCATGGGTTGGAACAGCCGAGCTTGCTGCCGCTGTTTCCGAAGCCGGTGGACTTGGAATCATTGGTGCGGGCGGTGCACCTGCTTCTTGGGTGGAAGAACAGATTCATAAAGTAAAGGAAAAAACAGATAAGCCATTTGGCGTGAATCTGATGTTATTAAATCCAGAGGCAGATGCAATCGCTGAACTTCTTGTAAAAGAGGAAGTAAAGGTAGTAACAACCGGTGCAGGTAACCCGGAAAAGTACATGGAAGAATGGAAGAAAGCCGGTGTGCGCGTCATTCCAGTTGTAGCAAGTACTGCTCTTGCAAAGCGAATGGAAAAGGCTGGTGCGGACGCGGTTATCGCAGAAGGTACCGAGTCAGGCGGACATATTGGAGAGACAACAACAATGGCATTAGTACCACAGGTTGTTGATGCAGTAAATATCCCTGTAATTGCAGCCGGCGGAATCGCAGACGGAAGAGGAATGGCAGCCGCATTTATGCTTGGCGCAAAGGCTATCCAGATGGGAACGATTTTCGTTGCATCTAAGGAATCCATCGTAAGTGAAGCCTATAAGAATAAAGTAATTAAAGCAAAAGATATTGATACAAAGGTAACCGGAAGAACAACAGGACATCCAGTTAGATGTTTAAGAAATCAGCAGACAAGAGAGTATTTGAAGTTAGAGCAGGCAGGCGCTTCCTTTGAAGAACTTGAGAAGCTGACACTTGGCGGTCTTAGAAAGGCGGTTGTTGACGGTGATGTCATTCATGGAAGTGTGATGGCAGGCCAGATTGCCGGTCTTGTAAAGGACAGCAGAAGTTGTAAGGAAATTATCGAAGGAATCTGCAGAGAGATGAAGAACGTTGTTCTTTCACAGGCAGAGAATATCGGGAGGTAGAGTAAATGAGTAAAATAGCATTTCTTTATCCGGGACAGGGAGCACAGGTCGCAGGAATGGGTAAAGATTTTTATGAAAAAAGCCCACTGGCAAAAGAAGTATTTGATAAGAGCTGTGAGATTTTAGAACAGGATATGAAACATATCTGTTTGAGGAAAATGAGCTCCTTGACAGAACGGATTATACACAGGCTGCATTAGTTACTACCTGTATGGCAATGACAAAAGAGATTATGGCAAGAGGGCTTACACCAGACATGACAGCCGGGCTTAGTCTTGGAGAATATTGTGCGATTACAACAGCAGGCGGCATGGAGCTTGAGGATGCTATTAAGATGGTGTGGCTCCGCGGAAACCTCATGCATAACGCAGTACCGGAAGGTAAGGGCGGTATGGCCGCTGTACTTGGTCTTTCTGGAGAAGCGGTAAATGAGGCGATTGCATACATGGAAGGTGTTTACGTTGCAAACTATAACTGTCCGGGACAGATTGTTATTACCGGAGATAAGGAAGCGGTAGAGAATGCAGCACCAGCTTTAAAAGAGGCGGGAGCAAAACGTGTCATTCCATTAAATGTAAGCGGACCATTCCATTCCATTTACTTAAAAGAAGCAGGGGAGAAGCTTTATCAGGCACTTTCCGAAGTGACATTAGGAGAGTTAAAGATTCCTTATGTGACAAATGTGGATGCAAGTATCGTGACAGATACGACAAGAACAAAAGAATTATTAAAAGAACAGGTTTATTCCTCCGTTTTATGGGAGCAGAGTGTGCGTGCCATGATAGCAGACGGTGTGGACGTTTTCGTAGAAATCGGTCCGGGAAAGACTTTGAGCGGTTTATGAGGAAAGATTGACCGTAACGTAAAGATGTTCCGAATCGGAACGATGGAAGATATCGACAAGACAGTGGAAGCTATAAAGGAGTTATAGATATGTTATTAGAAGGAAAAACAGCAATTGTGACCGGCGCGTCCGGCGGAATCGGAAAAGCAGTTGCCATCGCTCTTGCAAAAGAAGGGGCAGCAGTAGCCGTACATTTCACGGAAATGAAGAAAGGCACTTCTTGTAAAAAAAGAAATTGAAGAGGCGGGTGGAAAAGCAGAAATTTTCCGTGCCAATGTTGCAGATTTTGAAGAATGTAATGCTTTAGTAAAAGCGGTAGCCAAGACATTTGGCAGCATTGATATTCTTGTAAATAATGCAGGAATTACAAAAGATGGTCTTTTAATGGCTATGAGTGAAGCAGATTTCGATAATGTAATAGATACGAACTTAAAGGGATGTTTCCAGATGATTCGTTTTGCGAGCCGTCGCATGATGAAGCAGAGATATGGAAGAATCATTAATGTAAGTTCCGTTTCCGGCGTCGCCGGAAATGCCGGTCAGGCGAACTATAGTGCATCCAAAGCAGGAATAATTGGATTAACCAAATCCGCAGCAAAAGAATTAGCGTCCAGAGGAATTACCTGTAACGCTATTGCTCCGGGATTCGTAAAAACAGAGATGACAGATGTACTTTCTGATGAAGTAAAAGAAAATGCAAAGAAACAGATTCCACTTGGCCGTTTTGCAGAGCCGGAAGATATTGCGAATGCAGCAGTATTTTTAGCTTCTGACAAAGCGTCTTATATTACCGGTCAGGTACTTTTAGTGGATGGTGGTATGGTGATGTAAGTGAGAAGAAAGGATTTTCTGATATGAAAAGAAGAGTAGTAATTACCGGAATGGGTGCTGTGACTCCAATCGGAAACACATTAGACGAATTCTGGAATGGAATTAAAGAAGAAAAGGTAGGTATCGGAGCTATCACAAAGTTCGATACCGAAGATTATAAAGTAAAGATTGCAGCCGAAGTAAAAGATTTCAATGTAAAAGAAAGACTTGATAACAAGGCAGCAAGAAGAATGGAAGTTTTCTCCCAGTATGCCGTAGCTGCATCAAGAGAAGCATTTGCCATGCAGGTCTTGATATGGAAAAAGAAGATCCATACCGTGTCGGTGTTATCATTGGTTCCGGTATCGGCGGTCTTTCCAGCATGGAGAAAGAGCATGAGAAAATCATTACAAAGGGACCAAAGAGAGTGAGTCCAATGCTTATTCCTTTAATGATTTCCAACATGGCAGCAGGAAATGTAGCGATTGACTTAGGCTGCAAAGGCAAATGTACTGACGTAGTAACTGCCTGTGCGACAGGAAGTAACTCTATCGGAGATGCCCTTCGTGCCATTCAGTACGGAGATGCCGATGTTATGCTTGCCGGTGGAACAGAAAGCAGTATCACACCAGTTGCCGTTGCTGGATTTACAAATCTGACTGCACTTTCCAGTGAGAGCGACCCGTTACGCGCGTCTCTTCCATTCGATGAGGCAAGAGGCGGATTCGTTATTGGCGAGGGAGCTGGAGTTGTTGTATTAGAGGAATTAGAACATGCGAAAAAGCGTGGGGCAAAGATTCTTGCAGAGTTAGCCGGATATGGTTCTACCTGTGATGCTTCCACATCACTTCTCCTGCAGAGGACGGAAGCGGTGCAGCAAAAGCAATGGAACTTGCATGGAAGAAGCAGGTGTAAAACCGGAAGAAGTAGATTACATTAACGCACATGGAACAGGAACCCACCACAACGATTTATTTGAGACAAGAGCTGTAAGACGTGCCTTTGGTGAGAGCGCAGACCATTTAAAAATGAGTTCTACAAAGTCAATGATCGGACATTTGCTTGGAGCAGCCGGAGCGGTAGAGTTAATCGTTTGTGTGAAGTCCATCGAAGAAGGCTATATCCATCCAACCGTAGGAACAACCAATCCTGGTGAGGGATGCGATCTTGATTATGTAATTAACGGAGCAGTAGAGCAGGAAGTGAATGTAGCCATCTCCAACTCTCTTGGTTTTGGAGGACATAACGCTTCTCTTCTTGTAAAGAAATACGAGGAGTAGACAGATATGGATTATCAGCAGATTTTAGAATTAGTAAAAGAAGTATCAAAAGCAGGGCTTACGAACTTTGAATATACAGAGGGTAATATCCGCATTGCCATGAGTTGTCCACAGCCAGAAGAAAAAATCGTTGTGCCAGCTTCAAACATTGCGTTACAGGAAGCCATTGGTGTCAGCGCAAACAGCGTGAATGGTGCAAATACAGCCGGAACAGAGGGAGTTGCAGCTACTGCAGCTGCACAGTCACAGGCAGCAGAAGCAGTCGGGGAAAAGGGTGGAAACCTCGTAAAATCCCCGTTAGTTGGTACATTTTATGCAGCACCTTCTGAAGATGCAGAGCCTTTCATAAAGTAGGGGATACTGTAAAGAAAGGGCAGACTTTGGCCATTGTTGAGGCAATGAAGCTTATGAATGAGATTGAGAGCGAATTCGATGGTGTTGTTACGGAAATTCTTGTAGAAAATGAAGAGAATGTGGAGTATGGACAGCCGTTATTCAGAATTCAGTAATATTGATAAGGTATGAATTTAAGTCTGATTTTCTCAAGTTAATAAGTCAGAAGCTTTAACAGAAAGTAAAAACAGGTTTTTATAAATATAAGTAAAGCAGTAAACAGGTTGGAAGAAAATTATGAGATTAGGAATAAAGAAATTGAACAGATTTTACCACACAGACATCCATTTCTTTTAGTTGATTACATCGAAGAGATGGAACCAGGTGTCAGTGCCGTAGGATATAAATGCGTAACATTTCATGAAGACTTTTTCCGTGGACATTTTCCACAGGAGCCAGTTATGCCAGGTGTTCTTACTGTAGAAGCGTTAGCGCAGGTAGGGGCAGTTGCCATACTTTCCTTAGAAGAAAATAAAGGAAAGACAGCATATTTTGGTGGAATTAATAAATGCCGTTTTAAAGGGAAAATTGTTCCGGGCGATAAAGTAAAGCTTGAGACCAAAATCGTAAAACGTAAAGGCCCGATGGGTGTGGGAGAAGCCACAGCCTATGTGGACGGAAAAGTAGTAGTAAAGGCAGAATTAACTTTTATGGTTGGTTGATTTTTCATCAGAATAAGTCTTAAGGAAGATAGATAGAACATAGAAATAGTATAATTTTAGGATAGAGAATTGTGGCAGAAGTTGTCGCAATAAAGATAAAAGGAGAACATAATGATTCGGAAAATATTGATTGCAAACAGAGGAGAGATTGCCATCCGCATCATCCGTGCTTGCAGAGAGATGGGAATTGAACTGTTGCAGTGTATTCCGAAGCAGACCGGGAGCACTTCATACACAGCTTGCCGATGAGGCGGTCTGTATCGGACCTGCTGCAGCAAAAGACAGTTATCTGAATATGGAGCAGATTATCAGCGCAACGATGATTACCGGTGCGGATGCCATACATCCGGGATTTGGTTTTTTATCAGAAAACAGCCAGTTTGCGAAACTGTGTGAGGCCTGCCACATTACTTTTATCGGTCCGGACTCTGATATTATTGCCCGACTTGGCAATAAGGCAGTAGCAAGACAGACAATGGTAGATGCTGGTGTCCCAGTAATTCCAGGATGTCAGAAGGCGCTTACTGATGTAAAAGAAGCGTTGGAAATTGCAAAAGGAATCGGCTTTCCAGTTATCGTAAAGGCCGTTCTTGGTGGCGGCGGTAAGGGAATGCGTGTCGCTTACAATGAGGATGAGTTCGAAAATGCATTCTTAATGGCGCAGAAAGAATCCGGACTTGCTTTCGGTGATGAGAGCATGTACTTAGAGCATTTTGTAGAGAATCCCCGCCATATAGAGTTTCAGATTCTTGCCGACAATTATGGTAATGTCATTCATTTGGGAGAACGCGACTGTTCTGTGCAGAGAAATCATCAGAAAGTCATTGAGGAATCCCCATCTGCCGTAGTAGATGAGGAACTTCGTGAGAAAATGGGACAGGCAGCTGTTCTTGCAGCAAAGGCAGCAGGATATAAGAATGCAGGAACGATTGAATTTCTCCTTGAAAAAGATAAAAGCTTTTACTTTATGGAAATGAACACTCGTATCCAGGTAGAACATCCTGTTACAGAATGGGTTACAGGAATCGACTTGATTAAAGCACAGATTCGAATTGCTGATGGCGAGAAACTGAAATGGAAGCAGGAAGATATCCAGATTACCGGTCATGCCATTGAGTGCCGTATCAATGCGGAAGACCCATCAAAGAACTTCCGTCCATGTCCTGGAAGAATTACCGATATGTATCTTCCAGGTGGAAAAGGTGTTCGTATTGACAGTGCAATCTACAGTGGATGTGAAGTATCCCCATACTATGATTCTATGATTACAAAGCTCATTGTATTTGCGGCAACGAGAAAAGAAGCAATTGCAAAAATGCATCGTGCATTAGGCGAAGTTATCATCGAGGGAATCACAACGAATATTGATTTCCTTTATGAGATTATGGAACGTCCGGATTATCAGGAGGGCGATTTTACGATTCAGTATTTGGAAAAGGTGCTTGAAGAACGTAGTCAGGAAATCAAAAAGTAAGATTCACATCTTATTTTGTATTTTTGAGATGTATTTCCTATCTATTCGGCTGACGTAGTTCGCCATGTAGCTTTCATTTAAGTGAAAGCTTTTGTAAATTAGATGTACATCTTGCAGAAACATTTTCCAGACATGTTCTTGAAGAGATGGGAAAAATAAATAGTCAGCGGCCCGTAATGAAAAATAACAGGTTTACCTGTTATGTACGAAAGGATTTATTTATGAAATTAAAAAGTATATTTAAGAAAACACCCGTCACAAAGCCGGAAGTAAAAGAAGCTGCCAGCCAGGTAAAGCCAGAAGTTCCAGAAGGACTTTTAAAACGTTGTAATAAATGTGGAAAGGGTATTTTCACAGAAGATTATAAGAAGAATTTATATATTTGTCCAAAGTGCGGAGCTACCTTCGTATGCCAGCCCAGAAAAGGATTGCATTTTTAACAGAAAAGGATTCTTTGAAGAATGGGATACCGGGCTTACAACAGAGAATCCTCTCCATATGATTGGGTATCCAGACAGAATCAAATCCCTGCAGGAAAAAACAAAGTTAGATGAGGCAGTCATCACAGGAAAAGCTCGCATCGGAGCAAATGAAGTTGCTCTTATGGTCATGGATGGACGATTCCTTATGGCAAGTATGGTGAAGTCGTTGGTGAAAAAATTGCAAGAGGTGTAGAACGCGCGACAAAAGAAAAACTTCCTGTCATTATTTTCACCTGCTCTGGTGGTGCGAGAATGCAGGAAGGTATGACCTCTCTTATGCAGATGGCTAAGACTTCTGCCGCATTAAAACGACACAGTGACGCGGGCTTACTTTACATTACAGTTCTCACAGATCCGACAACAGGCGGCGTTACCGCAAGTTTTGCTATGCTTGGCGATATCATTTTAGCAGAGCCAAAGGCACTCATCGGATTTGCAGGCCCGCGAGTTATCGAGCAGACCATTCACAAGAAGCTGCCGAAAGGATTCCAGCGTTCAGAATTTCTCTTAAAACACGGTTTTATTGATAAAATCGTTGAGAGAAAAGATATGAAAACGGTGTTGGAGAAGATTCTTACAATGCACCGTTTAACAGCAGAAGGGGTAGCGGAGAATACAGGCAATAATGCAGTCTTCAATGATGGTGATATTACAGTGACATCAGAACAGGAAGTAGGTCAGACAGTTAAAATAGTGAAAAACTCCCGCAAACAAAAACTTCCGCAACACAAAAGAAACGTGCATCAGAAAAAACAGCCTGGGAGCGCGTCCTGACTTCTCGTGAAAAAGACCGCCCAGTTGGTGAAGATTATATCAGCGGATTATTCGAAGAATTTATAGAATTCCACGGAGATAGAAACTTTGGCGATGATGCCGCCATCTGCGGAGGTATTGCTTATTTTCAGGGACAGCCGGTAACCGTTATCGCGCAGATGAAAGGAAAAAGTACCTCAGAAAATATTGAGCGTAACTTTGGGATGCCGGAGCCAGAAGGCTATCGTAAAGCACTTCGTCTTATGAAGCAGGCCGAAAAGTTCCACCGTCCAATCATCTGTTTTGTCGATACACCGGGAGCTTTCTGTGGAATGGAAGCCGAGGAACGAGGCCAGGGTGAGGCAATCGCCAGAAATCTCTATGAAATGTCTTCCTTAGAAACCCCAATTCTTTCCGTCTTAATCGGAGAAGGCGGCAGCGGCGGTGCGCTTGCATGGCAGTAGCCGATGAAGTCTGGATTCTTGAAAATGCAGTTTATTCTATTCTTTCTCCAGAAGGCTATGCGGCCATTTTATGGAAAGATGGCAGTCAGGCAGCCCGCGCAGCCAAAGCAATGAAACTGACTTCTTATGATTTATACAAAGCAGGTTTTGTTGAAAAAATTATTTCAGAGCCGGAATCCTATACATTAGATTCAATGATGAATGTATTTGATAATTTAGAAGAAAATATCTCCGCATTTTAGAAAACAGCAAGAAAATGACAGAAAAAGAGAGAGTTGAGGCAAGATACCAGCGTTTTCGCAGTATGTAGGGAACGCTTTATAAAGAACGCTTTATAAAGAACTAATATGATTCACATCAAATAAAATGAAATGTCAGGGATGTCACATTAGTATTTCACTGAATTAGTCAGTTATTTGAGTTTTATGTTGATATAAACATAGAAAATAGAATATTAGTACTTATAGGAGAATATAACTTATGAAGAAAAACTTATTTTCTATTGGAAAAAAACAAGTAAGAGTTCCAATCGTACAGGGTGGAATGGGTGTTGGTATCAGTCTTGGGAGCTTGCCGGAACAGTTGCAAAGAAGGTGGAGCCGGAACAATCTCTGCCGCACAGATTGGTTTTAAAGAACCAGATTTTTATGAGAATCCCATAGAAGCTAATAAACGTGCCATTCATAAAGAAATGCAAAAAGCGAGAGCGATTTCACCGGATGGAATTGTTGGCTTTAACCTTATGGTAGCCATGAACGATTATGAAACCTATGCCCACGAAGTAATTGCAGCAGGAGCTGATTTTATCGTATCAGGAGCAGGTCTTCCCGTAGATTTGCCTGCGTATACAGCAGACAGCGATATTGCGATTGCCCCGATTGTATCCACACAGAAATCCGCTCATGTCATTTTAAAATTCTGGGATAAAAAATATAAAAGAACCGCCGATTTTATTGTGATAGAAGGACCGATGGCGGGAGGACATTTAGGATTTCATAAAGAACAGTTAGAAGAATTTACTCCAGATATTTATGGAGAAGAAGTAAAGAAGATTATTACCGTAGTACAAAAATACGAAGAAAAATACGAGAAAAAAATACCTGTCATCCTGGCAGGAGCATTTATGACCATGCCGATTATGAGAGAGCATTTTCTCTTGGGGCAGACGGGGTGCAGATTGCGACCCGATTTGTGACAACTGAAGAATGTGATGCAGATGAACACTATAAACAAACCTATATTCAAGCAGAAAAAGAAGATATCGTTATCGTAAAAAGTCCGGTCGGAATGCCGGGAAGAGCAATCAGAAACACATTTTTAGATAAAGTAAAATCCGAAGGAGGATACCGCCGACGAAATGTCTTCGCTGTATTCATACCTGTAATCCGGCAGAAACACCGTACTGTATCACAGAAGCACTCATCCATGCAGCCAAAGGAGAGACAGAAAATGCCCTTTTATTCTGCGGAGGACGCGCTTATGAGGCAAAAACAATCGAAACAGTAAAAAAAGTAATTGATTATTTCTGTAGTTCTTGTATATAATGATAATAAAAGAAGATAAAGTCCATAATTGTATACAAATATAAAGAGTTGCGATGGAATTTAGGAAGCATCCCAGCCATCATAAATGCAGATCTTTATAAAGGCCAGATGATTTATAGGGTTATCATGCGATAAAAACGATACGGTATTAGATAAGGTGAGAATATAGGAATGAACGATGTAAGAGAAACGATAAACACAATGTTAGTAAAGACTTTCCACGAGATTTTAGAGCTGGAAGAGAAGGCAATTATCACAGATGAATTTTCCGATATCAGTAACAATGATATGCATATCATAGAAGCCATCGGTCTTGGAGATGGTGCACGCATGAGCGTAGTAGCAAAGCGGCTGAATATCACTGTAGGTTCTCTCACAACATCCATGAACAGTCTGGTGAATAAGGGGTATGTGGCAAGAGCCAGAAGTGAGAAAGACAGACGAGTAGTTAATGTCTATCTCCTCGAAAAGGGAATTGCTGCCTACAAACATCATGAAGAATTTCATGAGAAAATGTTAGATGCTATCATGGAACATTAAGTCCGGAAGAACTCGTTGTCTGGGCGAAGTCCTGTGATCGTCTGACACAGTTTTTAAAATCTTACGACAAAAGCCACATTAAAAAGGCCAAAATAAAACAAAAAGTGAAAAAAAGAGGAATAATTCGATACCTGTTTGCATAAGTTTATAATGCAGACAGGTATTTTTTTGTATATCACAAAGCGACTTACTAAAAATAATAATTTTTAA
>ENA-OQJH01001354-OQJH01001354.1-human-gut-metagenome-genome-assembly--contig:-NODE-1354-length-10356-cov-1.493988_pt1 | contig 10356 bp, 14 predicted proteins | sample MGYA00242597_ERZ504763 | MGnify/ENA primary metagenome ERZ504763 (study PRJEB26092, sample SAMD00036359) | human gut metagenome | host: Homo sapiens | study: EMG produced TPA metagenomics assembly of... | reverse complement strand
GGTAAGTTTTGTATTTATCAGCAAATGGGTACCTACAAAATATAGTTGCCCGTCATCGTCAAAGAAAGGACAACAGTCATCCCATCCCTTTTCTGCTTTTACACAGTGCAACGGTTCCCACGGTCCCGCAGGATCGGTAGCTGTCGACATAAAATAACCTTCATCCGGTGTACCGAAATACACATAGAATTTTCCCTGATAATAACGAATTGCCCCTGCCCAAATACCTCGGCCATAACGATTCATACGCGTCCAGTTCATTTCTTCACTGATCTGTCTCAGATCAGAAACCACATGACCTTTAATCGTCCAGTTCACCAAATCCTTGGAATGTATGATCACCATACCTGGGGAATATTGAAAGGTAGAAGAAATAGCATAATAATCATCCCCCACACGAATACAATCAATGTCACTGTAATCGGAAGGAAGGACAGGATTACAATAGGTGCCATCTCCCTGATCGCCCCAAGTTGTCCATTCTCCTCACTTGTAATCATTCTGTGCAAATACATTTACTGTTGACAAAGTAAAAATCAATACTACAATACATGTGGGGACTTTCATATTCATTTTTATATTCATACACTTTTGGCTTATTAATAAATATTCCATTCCCAGATACCGGGGACTCCTTTTAGGATTTTAATTCTCAGATAACGGAACCTTTTATTCAAGACATCGGTATGTGGTGAACACATCTTCCTATCTTGATGGACAGCGAACTCTTGCCAGACTTTTCCATCCATCGATGCTTCAATAACATAAGCATGTCCGGCAGTAGGGCGTACAAAATAAATTTCACTGCGTCTGACCTTCTTTACAGTACCCAAATCTGCCACAATCCATGGATTAATACTATCTTCGGCAGCAGCATCCATCGGGAACCATTTGCTCCGTCCACCGCAAAAGAAGGAACAAAATATTCTGTCCGCAGACATGTCGGGTCTTTCATCGGTTCAATCTTCAACGGCACTTCAATACTAGACGCATAAACTGTATCTATTTTCATTTTTTATTCTGATTTCACCCTTCTTCAATGCCCCCACTCCATCCATTGTTAGTTCGACAGGGCGAATCGTACCGTCTTCATTAAATTTCAGTTGATTCACATATGTCTGACGGTTTGTACTTCGCCTGCCAAACTCTAAATATGCGAAATAATAATTATCCGTACCCTCAGGATGAAAGACACAACCATGTCCCGGTCCGAAGATTCCCCGTTCATAATTGGTAGTAGATATTATATCCTGTTCAGGAGCTTCAAAAGGTCCCATAGGGGAAACCCGGCTCATTACATACGCATATTGATATTTCTCATCCCCTCCGATAGTGTACAAATAATAATATATTCCTTTACGTTTGAAAAAGATAGGTCCCTCAGAGTACTCCTTGCGAGGAGTAGAAATTACCTGTACTACAGAATCCACCGTAATCATATCCTCGTTGAGTTTGGCTACATGCCTTCGTCCCCAAAACACATAAGCCTGCCCATCGTCGTCAACAAAGATTTCAGCATCAATCCCGCCCGGATTCTTACTCTGCAATAAAGTAGAAGGAGTAAAAGGCTTATAGAATTCGTCTTTCCCACGTGCCAGTTTAAACGGTCCTTCAGGCTTATCAGCTACAGCAGGATACATATACCCATTGATAGTGGGATATATATAATATTTACCATTAGCAAAAATTGCTTTACTGGGAGCCCAATACTTCTCCTTTGCAGCCGAAGGGAAGTAAGTTCCATCAAAACTCCAGTGTACAAAGTCTTTTGATTTCCATACTACCGGAGGGCCTGATGTTTTAAGTCCCTGCCCATAGCCATCAGTAGTGGCATAGCAATAAAAGACACCATTAATTTCCTGAATACTCGCATCGGCAATCATATCCGGAATCAATGCATTGCCAAAAGGATTATTGTGCTGAGCTTTCACTTTCCCTACCAACATCATTACCAGCACAAAACTAAAAAAGATCTGTTTTTGCATACTATTATCTATTATCCAAAGTTAATGCCTGATTCATACAAAAATTACAGTTGAATAAGACAATGCAAACGTACTTTTTTTCTGGTAAGTTTAATAGGATAAATACGATTTACGATAAGACAATACCGATATTTAAAGTAACAGCATTTACAAATAAACCATATTGACAGGCTACTTTATACAAAGAATACCTCCTTGAGGGCGGATTTCCAACTGCACCTTACCGTTTTCCTTCACTTCAGTGACGTTAACTCCGGTTCTCCCTTTTTATCATCCTTATAAAGAGCCACCGTCTTTCCGGCAAACATTTCCAAATCCAGTTTTAGTTTCAGCGGTTCTTTGCCGGCATTTACAGCTGCCAGATACCAGGTATCTCCCTGACGACGGGCCAACACCACATACTTCCCCGGATAGCCATCGACAAACCGTGTCTCATCCCACGTTGTGGGCACCCGCTTCATAAAGTCCATGCAAACAGCCGGAACATCTTTCAGATTGTTAGGAGCCAGTGCAAAGTTTTGAACCGGATTCTGCAACAGAACGGTAGTCGCCAACTGGAACACGTCCGTAGTCCGGCGTGTTGTACCGCCGTCGTTATTACGGTTCAGGCGCTTATTCAGAAAGCAGCCGCCAAACTCCATCGATCCCACCGTATTGCGGATAAACGGATGCAGGCAAGTATTGAACGCTTCCTCATCACAGAAATGCTGATTGAACACCATATTTTCCGAAGCCAGCACTGCTTCACTGCCCACATAATTCGGATACATACGCTCCCATCCGCGAGGTAATGTGCAACCGTGGAAAATCACCATCAATCCGTGATCGTCCGCATCACTCAGAATATCTTCATACAGCCGCATTGTCTCCTGCTTGTCACCGCCGAAGAAATCAACCTTGATTCCCTTCACACCGAGACTTTGCAGCCATTTCATTTCACGTTTACGAATGATTGCATTATCCATTCGGTTCACCGGTCCCTGTTCAATGTCATTCCAATAGCCGGAAGAACTATACCACAAGAACAACTCGACACCTTTATCGCGTGCATACTCAACCAGCGACTTCATACGCTGATGCCCGATTCTAGTATCCCACCAGTATCGATCAACGCATACCTCATATCCCAATAGCCGAAGCAAAATCAATGTAACGTACCTGATCATCATAGTTGATACTGCCGTCCTGCCAAAGAATCCAGCTCCACGTGCCACGCCCGAAACGATAATCATGTTTTGTTTCATAAAGCGGGCTTACCACATCCCACGGAACGGTTGTTTCTACAATCGGCTTCAGATGATCTCCACTGTGATGGTACGCCACGGAGTAGCGCCGGGCAGTGCAAAAGCAGGAGCGACCGTTCCGTTTCCATTATTTTCTTCCGCCATCGGAAAGGCGACCGTATATAAATTCCCTTCACTCACATCACTCAAACGTGAACCGCAATAACGACTGTCCACACCCGTCTCGCTGACCAGCACCCAACCGTCATTTCCTATACGAAACAAACAAGGGAACGTATACCCATGTCCGTACTGCGAACGGTCGCTCATCGGCGCATCCGCTTTATATTCTTCTTCATAACTGGGTTTCGTACGTTTCCAGCCAATCATGCATCGCTCTGCGGACACAAGAAAGTAGTAGTCTGCTCCGGAAAGCGGAAACCTGTTTGTTCTTCCTTCACCGTCACACTCGCTTTTCCTCCCTGATGCGGCAAAGTATAGCGGAAAGCCACATCATTATCACTCACCCGAAAAATAACTCCCAGCTTTTGTCCCTGCTCATTCTCTAAATGACAAGTCAGTTCATTGGCACGGTAATGTACGTTGGAAACTTTGATACGTGTCTGTTGATAAACAGTATCGATCTTGTCGACGGAATGTCCGGTCAGTTTAAGATTCTTCGTAAAATCACCGATATTGGTATTCATGCCTAAAGGAGACTTTTCCAACATCGTCTTTCCGTTGTAACTCACAGAATAACAAGCTTCGTCTCGTTTTGCACAAATACCGCCAACTGCAACTTTTCGTCCGGTCCTTTTACAACCACATCCTGTGCTGCAAGAGTGCTTATACCAAGAATCGCTGTCAAAGTGCTTACAAGTTTCTTCATAATATTATTTTTCTTTTATGATTAAATGTCCTCATTGTAACAAAAGCAAAAAATAGAGAATATAATTATATTCGCATACAAACTTTCATCGTTTGCATGATTTCCCCCCTTTTTTGATTGATATGCAGACATTCCCTCCCGAAACCCTTTACAAAAAGAACAGTTTATCCAAGTATAACCCCGACTTTTTTTTATCTTTGCATCATCGAACATCATAATCCTTATCCCAATGGCGGCAAATAACCAGAAAAACACCCGAATACTACTATTCCTCCTCCTGTGTATCAGGATGACACTGACGGTGGACGCCAACGACTTCCTGTTTACATCGATCAACACGGCACAAGGATTGAGCGACAACCAAATACGCTACATACTCCAACTCCCCGACGGAAGAATGGTATTCACCACCAACGGGAATGTCAATCTGTATGACGGCGTACATTTCAGCTACCTTCACCGCACGGCAGAAGACGTTTCCCCGCTGAAACAGTATGAAGGATGTTACCGCATCTATCAATGCGGAGATTCACTCCTATGGATTAAAGATTATCATAAACTGATGTGCATCGATCTCCATCAAGAAAAATACATACCTCACCTTGACTCCTATTCCGCAGAAAAGAGATACACGAACCGGTAGAAGACCTTTTCGTCGACAATTCGGGACGTATCTGGCTACTTACTTCCCAAGAGTTGCGGGAACTGGAAACAGGCATCCGTCTCACCCTGCCGGAGAATGAACATCGAAAGCTACAGGACATACATTCGGATGAACTTGCGGTTTACCTATTCTATCATACCGGTGAAGTCGTTTGCTACGACCCGAAAACCGGGAAACAGTTGTATGACAGAGCTGCTTATCCCGCCTCCGAACAGGAGAACTTCAACCGTACTTCTCTCGTTGTCAAAAGCAAAAAAGGATTCTACCAGTTACGCAACGGCCGCAAAGGAGGATTCTTCTACTTTAATCCCCAAAACCGGACATGGGAAAAGCTGTTCGAACAGAACTACACGCTCAACACCCTGATCATCACTCCACAGGGCGATAAAGCATATATCAGTTGTGTCCACGGTTTCTGGATCATCGACCTCGAAAGCAGGGAACAGCAATACATCCCCGTACTGGAAACAAAGAATGGAAAGCTCGTTTCGACCGAAGTCAGCACCATCTTTCAGGATGCCCAAGGCGGGTTATGGGTCGGCACACTCAATCGGGGATTACTCTATCATCATCCTGCCACACACAAACTGATTCACGTCAGCCGCACTGCTTTCCCCGCATCACCGGAAGAGGATGTCGCTGTCAAAGCTTTTGCAGAAGATGATAACGGCAATATCTATCTGAAAAGCCATTCCACAATCTATCAGTTAGCTGTCGATCAGGACGGTTCACGGACTCTGCTACCTGTACCAGCCTCATCGGTCTCTGCAGAATTGGCAAAGGAATTAGATCAAAGGGGGGAAACAAATATTACAGAGGCCAATCATACACCGCTCTATGCACCGACACACGGGGCTGGACATGGGCAGGGACAGCCGATGGACTGGAACTCTTCACCGATCAAGAGCAAACACCGGACAGCAAACCGACCACACAAACAGCAGATAATCAATCCGCCTCACCTAATAAACAAGCCCACCGCATTTTCTATCGTGAAAACGGACTGAGCAATAACTTCGTACAATCAATCATCGAAGACAGAAACAACTATATCTGGGTAACTACCAGCAATGGCATTTCACGCATCCATATCAATCCGGAGAATCAGGAAATCGGCTTTACCAACTTCAATCAACTGGACGGGGCTTTAGAAGAGGAATATATACAGGGAGCTATCTTTGAGTCTTCGGACGGTACACTCTATTTCGGAGGCATCGACGGCTTTACCATTTTCCGTCCCGACCATAAATCCGCCACTCCGGGCCTGCCTTACAAACCGGTTTTCACCAACTTACATCTCTACGGTGAAAAAGTAAACACGGGAGAAAAGTACGGAAACCGCATCATCCTGCCACAAGCCGCCCCTTACACAAAGGACCTAGAACTGGACTACAACCAGAACTTCTGACCTTCGAATGTTCGGCACTGAACTACGTGAACAGCGAACGCACCTACTACCGCTACCAACTGGAAGGCATCGACAAACAATGGATGAACGCTTTCGCCAGCGGACAAGGGAATGCAACAGTCGGCAACGGCATCCTGCAGGCATCCTATACCAATCTACCGCCGGGAGATTATACATTCAAAGTCGCTGCATCCGACAACCTGTTACAATGGAACGATAACATCACAAAGATACACGTCACTATCCACGCTCCCTGGTGGAAAACGACTACCGCCTACGTTCTGTATACGGCCTTCGTGTTACTGATTGTCTTAGCAAGCATCCGCCTCTATATCTATCAGACCAAGAAAAAGATGAAACAGCAACATAAAGAAGAAATCCTGCTGCTCCGCATCCGCAACCTGATAGAGCAATGCAACAGCTATGAAGCCGAACAGAAAGCCCGTTCGGAGAAGAAAAGCCACCCTTCCGTCTGCGACAGGAACGAAACGGCAGATGATAATGAAAAGCCAAACGGCATAGAACCGGACAGTGCAGAATCCGCCTTTTTAGTGCAAGCGATAGACTGGTAGAAAGAACCTTGACGTCAACGGCTACTCCGTAGAGCAACTAAGCCGTGACTCTGCATGGAACGCACCGGACTCTACCGCAAACTGGTGACTTTGCTCGACCAGTCCCCCAGCCTCTTTATCCGCAACATCCGCCTCCAACGAGCAGCGCAACTACTTGCCGAAGGCAAACTGAGCGTAACCGAAATAGCGGAGCGTACCGGCTTCAGCAGTTCCAGCTACCTAAGCAAATGTTTTCAAGAAATGTATGGATGCCGTCCCTCGGAATATACGGAGAAAGCGAAGAAATCAACCTGATTGTTGTTTGTTTCAACATAGCTATTGTCCGCAAAAACGTCCTTCCATCCTACCTTTGCCGTATCATAAAGCACTTAAAGAAACCATGAAAATGAATCTAAGAAAAACAGGCATCCTGTTGGCATGGGCCATGATCATTGCCGCAAACGGTACGGCACAAAACGTACAACGCACTTCCCAAGGCATCAAGTATGCAGCACAAGGGATGAACGTCAGTGTAGAATTTTATTCGCCTTCCATCATCCGGGTATATAAAACGCCCGGCGAGACAGCTTCCGACAAAGAAAGCCTCGTTGTCATCAAAGCACCGGAACAAACCCCGGTTTCCTTCGGTGAAAACGGGAAAAATGTAACATTGAGCAGTCAGATGATACAAGTGGAAGTGAACCCCGAAACAGGCGGCATCCACTTCTTTGACAAACTAGGGCAACGGCTGCTGACCGACAAAGACTACGGTACACAGTTTACCCCTTTCAATGACGCAGGCGTCCCCTCCTACAATGTCCGTCAGGCTTTCCTGCTGGATAAGGACGAAGTGATCTACGGTCTGGGGCAACAGCAGACCGGCAAAGTGAACCAACGCAATCAGAAACTCTTTCTCCGCAACCAGAACATGAGTATCTGTATCCCCTTCATCCACTCCATCAAAGGCTATGCCTCTACTGGACAATTACTCTCCTACACCTTCCTCGACAATCCGCAAGAAACCTCCTTCGACTCGGAAGTAGGCGACTGTGCCGACTACTACTTCATCTACGGCGCAACGCCGACGGAGTCATAGCCGGAGTACGCGACCTGACCGGACAAGCCCCGTTGTATCCTCTCTGGACACTGGGCTTCTGGCAATGCCGCGAACGCTACAAAAGTCCGGACGAACTGTGCGAAGTCGTAGACAAATACCGGGAGCTGAAAGTTCCTCTGGATGGAATCATCCAAGACTGGCAATACTGGGGCTGCAACGAGAACTGGAACTCCATGAAATTCCAGAATCCCCGCTACATCAATAAGATGGGTGACCCGGAATACATGAAATTCCTCCCGAACGGAGAAGACAAAAACGCCGACTACGGCACTCCCCGCATCAAAAGCCCCAAAGAAATGATCGACTACGTGCACAAGCAGAACGCCCACATCATGATCTCCGTATGGGCCTCCTTCGGCCCGTGGACAGAAATGTATCAGAAGATGGACAGTCTGAAAGCACTGCTCCACTTCGAAACGTGGCCGCCCAAAGCCGGAGTAAAACCTTATGACCCGTATAATCCGGTAGCACGGGACATCTACTGGGAAGCAATGAAAAGAACATCTTCGACCTCGGCATGGACGCCTGGTGGCTCGACTCCACCGAACCGGACCATATGGATATCAAAGACCAGGACTTCAACACGCAGACTTATCTGGGTTCTTTCCGCAGGGTACACAACGCCTTCCCCTTAATGTCCAACAAAGGCGTATACGAACACCAACGCGCCACTACTTCCGACAAACGCGTATTCCTGCTTACCCGTTCCTCCTTCCTCGGACAGCAACGGTATGCTTCCCATTCATGGAGCGGAGACGTAACTTCCGAATGGTCCGTCATGCGCAAGCAACTAGCGGCAGGACTGAACTATGCGTTATGCGGCATCCCGTACTGGAACACAGACCTAGGTGGCTTCTTCGCATGGAGATATAACAATAACGTAAACAACATCGCCTATCATGAACTGCACGTCCGCTGGTATCAGTGGGGAGTATTCCAGCCGATCATGCGTTCACACAATTCCAGTCCGGTAGCCGTAGAAATCTATCAGTCGGCAAGAAAGGCGACTGGTCATACGATGCACTGGAGAAATACACTCACTTACGTTACCGCCTGCTGCCATACATCTACAGCACTTCCTGGGAAGTGACCAGCAAAGCAGGCAGCATCATGCGCCCTCTCATGATGGACTTCCCGAAAGACAAGAAAGTGCTCGATATGGACACCGAATATATGTTCGGACGCAACTTCCTGGTTCGCCCGGTGACGGATTCATTGTACACATGGCAGGACAAGAAGCAAAACGGTCATCAGAAAGACATGAGCAAAATCGGAAAGACCGATGTTTACCTTCCCCAAGGTGCCCGCTGGATCGACTTCTGGACCGGGCAAACACTGGAAGGCGGACAGACCCTGCAACGTGAAGTCCCGATTGACATTATGCCGATCTACGTCCGTGCCGGCTCTATTCTCCCCTGGGGGACCGCCGTGCAATACTCTACGGAAAAGAAATGGGACAATCTGACCATCCGTATCTATCCGGGAGCGAACGCGGAATTTACCCTTACGAAGATGAGTTCGACAATTATAACTACGAAAAGGGAGCTTACTCCACCATACACCTTGAAATGGAACGACCAAGACCGTACACTGACCATCGACGACCGGAAAGGCAGCTATAAAGGAATGCTGAAAAGCCGCAAATTCAACCTCATAGTTGTAGAACCGGGAAAAGGCTGTGGCGACGGAGATTCAACCACCTTTGACAAATCCATCTCCTATAGAGGTAAGAAAGTGATTGCCAAGCTATAAACTGACGATAATCAGATAACTAACACGAGTTCGATATGGTCCATCTTGTTGGATTATATCGAACTCGTGTTCCTTAGTAAAAAACATACTTCTTATTGTCACTTATCACCTTTTGAGGATAACCTACTGATTATTAGCCATCATTGGGTGATAATAAGTGGTGATAATAGGGTGACAATAGCCATACATCACACATTTTATTGTCACCTTTCCCCATCCTATTACTTGTTACTTATTACGTTCCCCTATATCCAGCCCCTAACCTTATACAACAAATACCATATACTACCGGTATCTTTCACTTATAGTGCCTTTATTCTTCCATTAAGACACTGATATTGTTAGTTGTTCACGGCCGTGGCAAGAGTTGATCACGACCGTGAGCAATGCTCTTCACGGATGTGATCAGACCTGTTCACGCGTGACAACTAAAGATATCGGTGTCTTATTCCTACTTTCCCTATAGGAAAAAGCAAAGATGCAAGAGGTTAAAGAGAACTTTAGTACTATCTTACGGCTGATTACACTATAGACAGCAAACGAACTACCCATTCGGTGAAAGATGAAACCATCTTTCTATTATGAAGAAGAAAAGAGAAGGTACAAAAGTCAATAATACCTAAACCTGGACTGACTAAAAAGTCGATTCTATCTCGAATCTCCTCCTTCGGGAAGGAGGAGTGGTCGAAGACCGAGGTGGTAGGAAAAAGAATGTTTATTCCTATTTCTTTGTAAATGACAGTATTATGTATTCACCTACCACCTCC
>ENA-OQJH01001353-OQJH01001353.1-human-gut-metagenome-genome-assembly--contig:-NODE-1353-length-10356-cov-4.474435_pt1 | contig 10356 bp, 11 predicted proteins | sample MGYA00242597_ERZ504763 | MGnify/ENA primary metagenome ERZ504763 (study PRJEB26092, sample SAMD00036359) | human gut metagenome | host: Homo sapiens | study: EMG produced TPA metagenomics assembly of... | reverse complement strand
TTGGTAAGGTTCTTCGCGTTGCTTCGAATTAAACCACATGCTCCACCGCTTGTGCGGGTCCCCGTCAATTCCTTTGAGTTTCATTCTTGCGAACGTACTCCCCAGGTGGAATACTTATTGCGTTTGCGGCGGCACCGATGGGCTTTGCCCACCAACACCTAGTATTCATCGTTTACGGCGTGGACTACCAGGTATCTAATCCTGTTTGCTCCCCACGCTTTCGAGCCTGAACGTCAGTTACTGTCCAGCAAGCCGCCTTCGCCACTGGTGTTCTTCCTAATATCTACGCATTTCACCGCTACACTAGGAATTCCGCTTGCCTCTCCAGCACTCTAGCTCTACAGTTTCCAAAGCAGTCCCGGGGTTGAGCCCCGGGCTTTCACTTCAGACTTGCAGTGCCGTCTGCGCTCCCTTTACACCCAGTAAATCCGGATAACGCTTGCCCCCTACGTATTACCGCGGCTGCTGGCACGTAGTTAGCCGGGGCTTCTTAGTCAGGTACCGTCATTTTCTTCCCTGCTGATAGAGCTTTACATACCGAGATACTTCTTCACTCACGCGGCGTTGCTGCATCAGGCTTTCGCCCATTGTGCAATATTCCCCACTGCTGCCTCCCGTAGGAGTTTGGGCCGTGTCTCAGTCCCAATGTGGCCGGTCACCCTCTCAGGTCGGCTACTGATCGTCGGCTTGGTGGGCCGTTACCTCACCAACTACCTAATCAGACGCGGATCCATCTCACACCACCGGAGTTTTTCACACTGTACCATGCGGTACCGTGCGCTTATGCGGTATTAGCAGTCATTTCTAACTGTTATCCCCCTGTGTGAGGCAGGTTATCCACGCGTTACTCACCCGTCCGCCGCTCAGTCAATTTAAGATCCATCCGAAAACTTCACTTAAATCGCTTCGCTCGACTTGCATGTGTTAAGCACGCCGCCAGCGTTCATCCTGAGCCAGGATCAAACTCTCATGTTAAAAAGTTGATCGAAGTTCGGATTACTTAGCTTGGCTAATTTATCCTAAACCTTCATTACTTGGTTTTTGTTCTGAATTTTCTCAATTCAAAGGTCTAAACCAGACCTTTTATTTTAGAATTTTCAGGGTTTTACATACTGTTTAATCTTCAATTATCAAGGTTCGTTGTCGCTAACTTTTTCAACAGCAACTCTGGTATAATATCATAACTGTTTTCATTTGTCAACAACTTTTGATATTTTTTTTCAATATCAAAGCGCGAGACGGGATTCGAACCCGCGGCCCCCACCTTGGCAAGGTGGTGCTCCACCCCTGAGCCACTCGCGCATAATTAATATACTGAAAATATTCAGTTAAATCGGGGTGACAGGATTCGAACCTGCGACCTCCTGGTCCCAAACCACGCTCTAGCCAAGCTGAGCCACACCCCGATATGAATTTTTATCCTGAAAAGCAAGTCATTCAAGTGCTTGTCTTTTCCGTCTCATCCGTGACGCAAGAGTTATTATATAGGACGCAAACATAAATGTCAACACTTTTTTTTATATTTTTTCAATTTTTTCTATAAATACTCGATTTCATAATGCGCCATACCCTTTTTATCAATGTCCATCAGGATATACGAAGGGCGTTTTCCCTCCTGTCGCGGATAGGAAATACTTCCAGGTTCATGACAACGATTCCGTCCCCGTATTCGATCAGCGGAATATGTGTATGCCCGAACATTGCGACATCCGCGCCCCGCGCTAAAGCCTCACGCTTTAAATCCTCTATCCCTGATCCGACATAGTAATAATGTCCGTGTGTCATAAACACACGGTAATTTCCTGCCATGATCTCCTTTTCACGTGGCAGAGAAGAGAAAAAATCATTATTTCCAGCCACAATTTCTAATGGACAGCCACAAAGCTCCCCAATATAGTCTTCATACCCTTCCGCATCCCCGAGATGGATCACAAGATCCACCGGCGAAACTCTCTCTAAAACAACTTTTAAATTTTCATGTTTTTTATGCGTATCACTAATAACCAGTACTCTCATAAGGCTACCTGCCCCATCCTATGTATTTCCAATCCCCGTTTTTATACATCAGATTCCATACTGATTCAATTTTTCCTTCATGCGCGCAGCGCCTTTCCCCTGTGGCTGATCTGATTTTTCTGTTTCTCCGTAAGCTCTGCAGTGGAACATCCAAACTCATCCACATAAAAAATCGGGTCATATCCAAACCCGTTACTTCCTGCAGGTTTTTCTCCGATATAACCTTCTATCGTTTCTCTTGTAACCAGCACATCTCCATTTGGCATTGCAGCAGCGATCGCACAGACAAAACGAGCCGTACGCTTTTCCTTCGGCACACCTTTTAACCGGTCTAAAATTGCCTGATTTTTGATCGTATAAGAGGTATCTTCCCCCATATAGCGGGCAGAATATACGCCTGGTTCCTTATTCAGATAATCCACCTCAAGTCCGGAATCATCTGCAAGGACAATATCTTTTGTAAACTGGGCCACTGCCTTTGCTTTTATTCTGGCATTTTCCTCAAATGTCGTCCCGTTTTCCACGATATCCGTCTGGATCCCGGCTTCTTTCATAGACAGGATCTCTGCATCCATATCCCCTAAAATTTCTCTGATTTCTTTCATTTTACCGGCATTTCCGGTCGCAAAAATAATTCTGTTCATTCCGCTTCTCCATTTCCCTGTATGACATTGGTTTTCACACTAATATCCTTCTTCAAATGCACGCAATATCGCATGATAGATACCAAGTGCTGCTTTTTCTGATAATCCTCCGACCGCAGCAGATCAAGCTCCTGCTGATTGGTCATAAATCCAACCTCGATCAGCGCAACCGGAACCTTGCTTGTCCTTATAATATAGATACTGTCTCCCTCAACAAGACCACGGTTTCTGCTCTGTAACTGTCCCGTTACTTCCTCTAAACAGATCTGTGCCAGCCGCTTACTTCCAAGTTCGCTCTCATCCGACTCGTTATACATGACTGCTGTACCATTTGCCGAGGACATTCTTCCACTGTTTGTGGAATTGTTATGTACGCTGATAAAAAGATCGGCATCCGACTTATTTGCAAGCTGTACCCTCTGATCAAAAGTAGGGTTGCTGTCGTCGGTTCTGGTATAATAAACACCGATATTGTGATCATCCTCATCAAGTATCTTTTTTAACTGAAGCACAATATCAAGATCAATTTCTTTTTCATTGACCCCCTGTTTGTTCGCTCCCGGCGCACGGCCTCCATGCCCCGCATCGATTACGACTACTTTATCATACACTTCCTGCGGTGTCAAAAAATCAAAATAATAATATGCACTGTCATATTCCGTTTTTAATTCATAAACATGATCCATTACGATCTCTATCACACCATCTTCTCCCTTGCTGGAATAAGAAAGTGTCGCAATGTGATTACTGCTTCCCGTAATCGGTCCGTTTTCAAAATAAGAGCGGTCTGTTCCCGGAATGCTGATTTTTATCGTCTGTGTCACATAATCATTTGTAAATTGAATATCAGATCCATTTATGCCCTCCGGCAGTTTCAACTGCAGCTGTCCGCCATGAACCTGTTCTGATGTATCTGCAGCAACAATTTCAAGATCTTTCATCTCTGTCTGGTTTTCCGCATATTCCTGCTCTGCTAAACGCTCTTCCCTCGATTCCACTGCCCAGGTATGGATCTGTGGAAAAAACGGAAGTCCAATGCAGACTGCCACAGTAAGCACCACAACAACTGCTGTCGCAAATTTTAATATTTTATCTTCCATGTAATAACTGCTTTCTATCGATTATCACTGAATGCCTTGATACAGAGATTGGATTTCTCTACGGTATCAACACTCACCATTTCGAGCCATTTGCACTGATATAGCTCTCTCCATCATCTAAGTCTACATTTTCAGTCGCTTCATCCGCAGCATACTCGATTGCCATCGGATGTACGGATCCGGGTGTAATTATATACAGAACAACCGCATAACGCTCCCCCGCATCCACTTCAATTCCCTGGTTAAAGTCAACGGTATAATAACCGGCATTCCCAAGCTTGCCGGACGCAACCGGAATCATCTTCTCCAACGATGTCTCATCCTCAAACTGACGCACCACATATAATTCATACTGTGAGTCTTTTCCAGTCGCATAAAAAGATGCCCCCTTTAAGGTTTCATTCCCCTCTGCGGTAAATACATTGGCACCGTAGATGCTGTCTTTATTATAACCAAGCTGTCCAACCCATCCGCACAGATCACTCTGATAAATGTGATCATAATTATCCGTGTTTTCTATATCCGTATAAACAACATTATGTGTTCCAATATTTGTATCATAATAGGAAATATAAAAGAAGCCGTTTTCCCCGAAATTATCTCCCCAGCTGTTCTGACAGATAAATGCTCCATCACCCTCGAGATCAGTGTTAAAATTATCCTTAGAATAAGAATCATCCCATCCGACGATCACCACATCATGGTTTGGTTTCTCTGTACCAATATAGCAGTATGCATCTGTGCTTTTGTTATAATATGGGGAGGAAGACTGTGAACTGCGCAGTGCATTGTAAATGGATGTCTGTACTCCGCCGTATTTGAATACAGCTTCCTTGATCTTTTCATAATCTTTGCTTTCAATGATCTGCATTTCCTGCACATGTTTTACCGCGGTAAGATCCTCATTTGTCTGATTATCTCCATAAGGATCATCTTTTTCATAGACAGGTCCCTTCCATGCTGCAAGATATGCCATTCCCATGGTATATTCCCCACCGTCATTCTGCGTCATATTAAATCCGTTACAGAGTGTCATATGATCCACAGAATACTGCTCACTCTCCTCCGGCAGAAGCGATGATTCCAGCGCCCCTAACGCCGCAAATGACCAGCAGGTTCCATAACTTCCCTGATTACGCACTTCTGATGTCCGGTTTTTCGTCCGCAGATCATAACTGGTCGGCACGATCGACGCATCTGAATTATCCGCAGCCTGTGCCTCATTTTCCTGCATGTTCCAGCTATATGTATAATCCATATATTGTGAGAGATCATTGAGACTGACATAATACTCATTATCTATCATGGTAAACGGAGAAGTGATCTTTTCAATGTCCCCATTCACGGTCGCAGTCTCCTGATCCAGGGAAAATGATATGTTGCTGGAATGTTTTTCCACCACAAGCCTGTCCCCGTCATAAATATGTGCGCTGCAGTTTAAGGCATCCCGCAAAATGGAAACCGGCATCATAATGTCTAAATTGTCATCCATATAAAATTTGTATTTCTCATTGGTATACTGTTTATTATCAATGATCACAGACAGCAGATTATCATTCACACTTGATGCAATCAGCGGATTCCAGGTTTCTGCTTCTAAACTCGCTCCGCGGAAACTGCCGATCTGCTCATACTCAGCACCAGGTATATTATATTTTATCAAAAAAGCAATCGCCACAATTCCACCAAAGGCAATAAATCTTTTCGAATAATGCATGAATCAGAATCTCCTTAATGAAAATTATCCCGTTTTGGCGGTTTCGGTCCCATAAACTGATAAAAATACGTCTTTAACATTCCGTTGTAGATCTTGCGGTTTTTATCTGCCTTCCGTCCTATGTAACGCTCGGTGTCCTCATAACTGGTGATCAGATACATAGACCATGCATCCAGTCTGCGGTAAGCCTCCCCGATCTGACTGTATAATTCCGGCAGATCCGCCTTATCCTCTAAACGCTCTCCGTATGGCGGGTTTGTCACGATAAAACCGTATTTCTTTGGATGGTGCAGTTCTGCCACTGGTCTCTGCTGGAAATGAATCAGGTGGTCAACTCCTGCACGTTTTGCATTCTCCCGCGCCGCCTTAACCACATCACCGTCAATGTCATATCCCTGGATATCCACGGTAATGTCATCATTTACCATGTCCTGTGCCTCTTTTACGCATTCATACCACACCTTACGGTCAATGATGTTTGTCCACTGCTCTGCCGTAAATTCACGGTTTATTCCCGGTGCAATATTAGCAGCGATCATTGCCGCCTCAATCGGGAATGTACCACTTCCACAAAACGGATCCACGAGAATACGGTCCGGTCTCCACGGTGTAAGCATAAGCAGGGATGCCGCAAGTGTCTCCGTCAGCGGAGCCTTGCTCGTTAAAGTACGGTATCCTCTTTTGTGCAGAGAATCCCCTGATGTATCAAGTGTCACCATCACTTCATCCTTTAGCAGGAAAATACGCACCGGGTACGGCGCCCCATCCTCCGGGAACCACTCCTTATGATACTGCTGCTTTAACCGCTCCACCATCGCTTTTTCGCGATCGACTGAATATCGGACGGACTGAACAGTTTACTCTTGATGGAGGATGCTTTTTTAACCCAGAACTTACCGTTTTCCGGGATATAATTTTCCCATGGAAGCGCTTTGATTCCCTGAAATAATTCCTCAAACGTTTCTGCATGAAAACGTCCCACCTGGATCAGGACACGTTCTGCCGTGCGCAGGAAAATATTCGCCCGGCAGATTGCTTCCTCATCTCCGGTAAATGTGATCCTTCCGTCTTCTACTCTGCCTATCTCATAGCCAAGATCATAAATCTCTCTTTTCAATACCGCCTCTAACCCAAAATGGCACGGTACCACAAGCTCATATGTTTTCATGAATTCTCCTTAACTGTTTCTTTTACCTTAGTACTATATTATCCGTTCTAAAATACCCTGTCAATGTTAATCATAACCATTATAGCGTCTGATTGCCTGCATTCCTCCAACAACGGTATACACCTCATAGCCATATTTTGAAAGCTGTCTTGCTACTAAAAGACTCGTACTGCCATATTCACAGTAAACTAATAGTGTTCTATTTCTGTTAAAATGCCGCATCCACCCATCGATCTCCTCATATGGACAACAGTATGCTCCCCTAAAATGCCCTTCCCGGTAAGATTCCCGTTCCCTTACATCCAACACCAGGGCATGCTTATTTAAAATAATCTGTTCCATCTCGCGTGGATGGATCGTAAAAAAAGCCATACTCCCTCCGAAATAAAAACAGATTACAAAGCTCTGCCCTGTAATCTGTTCTTCTGCTAATGTTTTTTCCTTACATTATATGCAGTTTCCGGTACCCGTGTTCTTATTTTGATACGTTAGAACCTGTACTGTTCTGTCCGGATTTATTCTGTCCGTTGCTGTTTGTTGCTTTGTTGGAAGACTTATTTTTTGAGCTGTTCTGCTCATAACTATTCTCATAGCTGTCCTCGTAACTGTTTCTGCAATTAGATCCACTGTTTGCATTGTCTGCATTCTTTGCCATTTCTTTCTCCATTCCGGTGCTGTTCTGCACCTTGTTTACTACAATTTCGCTTACATGCAATTTTCCTTACACCCAATTCTGATTACGCATAATCTTTCTTACACGCAATTTTGGTACATGAAACTTTAATTACATGAAACTTTTATTGCAAGAATATTATGGGAAGAAATTCTCTAAATTATACATACAGTTACATCATAAATTATACATACAATTACATCATATAATATTCTAAATTATCCTTCAGTTCATCCGTGATCTTACCACCGGCCTTCTGATATTTATCATAGACTCCCTTGATACGCTGAATCTTTTTCGTAATTAAAATATCATATTTCTGCCATGCATTCTGATACATCGGATTGGACTTTAACTCTTCTCTGATCTCCTTGGAAAATGGACAGTATGTCACAAGGATCTCTCTTGAAACTTTATTTAAACGGAAGCTTCCCTTTGATTCATATTTGATCCAGTTCTGATAATCTTTCACAAACACCTCGCGGTAATTATTTTTTCCACGAAGCAATGCACTTTTTATCTTCTCTTTTGCCTCAGTCGAAAGATCATGATTCTTCTTATAAAACTGAATATAATCACAATACTCTGCCGTCAGGGATTTATCGCGGATATCATTCCAGTGAACCCCTTGAATTACGACAGATCTCCCAACGGTAACGGCCGGTCGTTTCAACCATCATATCATCGAGATCAACTGCCGTAAAATAGGGAACATATATCTTGCCGGTGTATCACGTCTGACCCCCGCTGTTTCCTGCCACATCATAGCTCTTGTTCCAGCGTTCGGCATCAGAATAATATTCGGAAGTACCTCTTTCATGATCTCCTCGCGATTGATTCCCTTGTCCGGATCAGAAAATACAACGCCTCTGTAAAATACGGAAAAATCAACTTTCCGCACTTTATTCATGGCATCTTCGATTTTCTGTGCCGTAACGAGCATCTTATCAACGGAATTGATCAGATCATTTTCGCCAAGGATCGGACAGAATGTTGAAACTCTGCCGTATGTAACACGGTTTCCGGAAGTAAACATATTCTGTATCTCAAATTTTACCTTCATCTCACGGTTATTCGCATAATCGCGCATCTGTTTTTCATTTACTTTTCCGGTCTTTTTCAGTTCTGCCAGATAGCCCGCATAATCTAAGTCAAATTCGTTTTTTGACGGTTCATTCTGACCGTTATAAATCGTTTTTAACCATTCAAAAATAGTAAAAATATGCTCTGAATTGCAAAGTTCTAAATGTTCTGTCAGATCGTAAAGGATATTGGCATTATCCTCACCTACCATCTGTACATCCATAAATCCGAAATTCAAAAACATCTCTATGATCGGTGTCGGTTCATCATCATCTTTCATCACATTCATAAATACTTTATAATATGCATCATAAAAGACCTGTGAAAGCTGTTTTCTAAGCTGGAACACTTCCGCATCCGTGGAAAGCATATCCGGAAGCTCCCTGTATTTCCGGATCAGATTACGCATATCTTCGATCCGTTCCGGTGTATATCCGGCATAGGTCAGGATATGTTCTAAGCAGTCTTCTGACTCTTCTTCCTCTTCATCCCACTCATCATCCGAAACATTATCATCTTCCCCCGGCGTCGCAAACTCATCCATCGCATACTGGGTAAAGTCGTGATTTTTGTATTCATTCAGACGATAGGATACCAGTTTGTCATCATAGATATTTAATTTGCGGATCACTTCCGCAATTTTATCCATACGTTCTTTTAACGGCGTCACATCATAATGATTCATTTCTGCCTGTATTACAAGTTCAAAATAAAGATGGAATAAATCGTTTTCAGATTCTGATAACAGGATATCCTGATTATATTTTAAATAATCAACCATCTCGATAATTCCCTGCATCACTCGCCTTGTCTGATAGGAAGCCTCCATAATAGCCCCGATACAGAGACTGTCGTCTTTTGCATGAGTTTTATGTATTCATCAAGATATCCTTTTTTTGTAAGGCTTGTACTGTTATTAACCTCCCAGTTTTCTGCCATATGTACCATATCAAGCGGTTTAAAGTTGTCCATCCTCGTAAACCCCTGTCCATCGATACGCATCTGACTGCAGAGCATGGTATAGTCGTTATATTCCGTTTCCACAAACGTATGGAACTGTCTTACCAGATTTTTAAATCCAGCATACATCTCAAGCAGCATCTGCCGCTGCTTTAATGCAGCACGAAGAAGCGTGCCTCTCATACTCTCCTGCCCATTTAATGCATTGATCAGATCATCTGCTGTATTGTATGGAAAAACTGCAAGCACAGAATCTTCTCTCGCAATATAATCGCACAAAAACCGGTCTTTTTCCGAGACACCGATCACACTTTCTTTGTTCAGAACAATCCTCGCATAGGAATTTCTCTGTACGACCGAACCTTCTAAAATTAAATACCATGCTTTTACTTTTTCTTTTTGTTTTGCAATGATCTGATTTTTCTGTACTTTAATCGTTTCCATATATCCTGTCTCCTGTCAGCTTTTCACGCTGCAACACTTTTTGTTTTACACCGCCATTATTTTTTGTTTTTCTTAATTTTTAACAATTCATCTAGCAGACATTTTGCTGCTTCGTCCTTACTCATAAGTGCAAGTTCTTTTTCCCAGTCTTCTGTAATCAGAGTCAGCACATTGGTATCACCAGCAAATCCGGCTCCCTGCTGTTTTAAATTATTTGCAGCGATCATATCAAGATTTTTCTTTTTGCGTTTTGCCCTGGAATTTTCCAACATATGCTCTGTTCCATGGAAAATCCACATAAGACCGTATTGCCTTTATTTTTTCCGAGTTCTGCAAGAATATCCGTCGTTTTTTTCCAGTGCGAGTGATAACTCACCTTCTGATTTTTTAATTTTCTCATCTGCGGTATGCGCCGGTGTGTAATCTGCACTGCCGCAGCCTTTACGATAATGTCCTGTTCTTTTGCACATTCCATGACCGCCTGATACATATCTTTTGCAGATGTTACGGGAACCGTTTTTACAAACATCGGCGGTTCTAATGCCGTCCTG
>ENA-OQJH01001351-OQJH01001351.1-human-gut-metagenome-genome-assembly--contig:-NODE-1351-length-10359-cov-1.351544_pt1 | contig 10359 bp, 16 predicted proteins | sample MGYA00242597_ERZ504763 | MGnify/ENA primary metagenome ERZ504763 (study PRJEB26092, sample SAMD00036359) | human gut metagenome | host: Homo sapiens | study: EMG produced TPA metagenomics assembly of... | reverse complement strand
CGGACGAAGTGCTGCTGTAATAACAGTATAATTCACCTGTGTTCCACCAATCATGAAGTAAATTTCATTGTCTGCTTCTCCAAGATATTTACGGATTTCTTTTCTTGCCGCTTCACACCATTCATCCTCACCATAACCGGCATAGGAAGTCTCATTCGTCTGCTGAAGTGCTGATAAATTGCTGGATGCGCTCCCTGATTGTAGTCGTGTTGAATCGTATCATTTGTATTTTTACTCCTTTTAATTTGTAATTTTTCTTTTAATTTCACATCTCAATATATCTACTATACGCATTCTGCAAATGATTTGTCAAATTTTATATTTCAAATTATTTTTTATGGTCTCTTTGTCATTGCATTAGTTAATTGAAAACTCTATAATGAAAGAGGTTACGTTTTTACGACAGTTTTGTAATGCCAAAGGTATTATTGTAGACCAGTGTATTGAAGATTATGGAAGCGGTCTTAATGACAATCGTAAAGTGGAACGAATTATTAGATGAAGTGATGGAACAAAAAATCAAAACTATAATCGTAACTCACAAAGATAGATTTATCAGATTTGATTACGACTGGTTTGAAAAATTCTGTACGAAGTTCAATACGACCATCGTGGTAGTGAACAATGAAGAACTATCACCACAAGAAGAACTCGTGCAGGATATTGTTTCAATACTCCATGTGTTCTCTTGTAGGTTGTACGGACTTCGTAAGTATAAAAAACAAATAGAAAGGGATGAGGAAATTGCTAAAGAGCTTCAAGACGGAAATAAATCCGTCAGAGGAACAGAAAGTCAAGATTCATAAGACGATAGGAACTTGTAGATTCATTTATAATTTCTATCTTGCTCATAACAAAGAACTTACGACAATGGTGAAAAGTTTATGAGTAGTAACAAGTTTAGAGTCTGGCTTAACCATGAATATCTTTCTGAGCATCCAGAGTATTCGTGGATTAAGGAAGTTTATTCAAAAGCAGTAACACAGGCAGTAAATAACGGACAAACTGCTTTTGCAAGATTTTTTAATCACGAGAGCGCTTTTCCTAATTTCAAAAAGAAAGGCAGATCTGATGTGAAGATGTATTTTGTAAAGAATAATCCCAAAGATTGTCGTTGCGAAAGGCACAGAATCAATATTCCGTCACTTGGTTGGGTTCGCATGAAAGAAAAAGGATATATTCCAACAACTAAAGACGGATATGTGATTAAAAGCGGCACGGTCTCAATGAAAGCTGACAGATACTATGTTTCAGTTCTTGTAGAAATTTTAAATAACAAGATAGCCAATAATTCCAATGCAGGAATTGGCATTGACCTTGGATTAAAGGATTTTGCCATTGTTTCTAATGGTAAACTTATAAGAACATTAACAAATCTGCAAGATTAAAGAAACTTGAAAAACAGCTTATTCGAGAACAGAGAAGTCTTTCTCGAAAGTATGAAAATTTAAAGAAAGGAGAGTCCACTCAAAAAGCAAATATACAAAAACAGAGGCTTAAAGTACAGAAACTTCATCATAGGATTGATAACATCCGTACGGATCACATCAATAAAACGATCGCAGAGATAGTGAAAACCAAACCATCTTATATAACGATTGAAGATTTAAACATATCAGGAATGATGAAGAACAGATATCTTTCAAAGGCAGTTGCTTCGCAGAAGTTTTATGAATTCAGAATAAAGCTTCAGGCGAAATGCAATGAAAATGGAATCGAACTTCGAGTTGTAGACAGATGGTATCCATCATCTAAACCTGTCACTGTTGCGGAGCGATCAAGAAAGATTTAAAACTTCAGATAGAATTTTCAAATGTGATTGTGGTTATACCGAAGATAGAGATCTCAATGCTGCACTTAATTTGAGAGATGCTATGACTTACGAAGTTGCATAAATAAACGCAAACGTAAGTATGTACGAAGGCTATTTCGGGAATTTACGACTATGGAGTGTACAAGAACTTGTGAGTAGATATGATTTCGGTCAATCCAAAGCATACACGATGAAGTAGTAAGTAGAACTCGTGAGAGTCTACATTATCTCGATGTGAGTATGTTTAATCACATTTTGAGTAGCAGAAAGATTATGAACAGTAAAGGAAAAGGAATCATTACAGCAGTTATAGTTGTCCTGATCGCGCTGGCTGCTTTTTGCGGATTTGGATATATCAGCCAAAGAATGACAGCAAGCGAAGGAATTACATATCTTGATAAGAAAGAATATCAGAAAGCATACGAACAATTTGACTATGCAGCAGGGAAATTCACCCTCATTTTCACAAAACAAAAGAAAGATGTTTTATTCTATGAAGGAGAGGCTCTTTACCAGATGGGAGAGTATGGGAAAGCCATAGAGATCTATGATCAGCTGATCGATCATGGAGAAAGCCGGGCATATTCTTTGAAAGCATATTGCCTTGCCCAGCAGAAGAAGCTAAACAAAGCAATAGATGTATGTGATCAGGGAATAAAAGAGCATCCAGACGAAGGAGAGATCTATTGTACAAAATATGCGGTGCTGGCAAAGCAGGAGAAGTATACACAAGGGCTAAAAGTGATTGAGACAGCATTAAAACAGAAGAATCTTGAGAATAAGAAGGAAGTTTTATTCGCAAGGATCAGTGCGTATGAATCCATGTTTGATTTCGATACAGCATATCGTTATGCAAAAGCTTATGTAAAAGCCTATCCAAAGGATGCGAATGGCAAGAAAGAGCTGACATTTTTGGAGACACGATAATTTCGTGGCAATTTTATGATAAGAGTTAAGAAGGACGAAAGTCTTCTTTTTTGTGCAGAAACAGAAAAAATCAATTGAAAATTGTGCAAAATACACAAAAATAGAAAACAAAAATCATGACTTTATACAAAAAATAAAATTTTACGAAAAATAAGTTGACGAAATTTAGGTTTATGACTATAATCAAGATACAAAATAAAATTTCACATGAGACAAAGTAAAAAAATAAATTTCGTGTTAAAGGAGGGAGAGCAATGAAGTTAATTGTATCAGCCCATGGAATGTTGGCAAAAGAGGTTGTGAATTCTGCGGGAATGGTGTTCGGAGCAATTGATGATCTTGACATCGTAACATTTGTTCCAGGTGAGAATACAGAAACAATTAAAAGCCAGATACAAAGAATTGATCGATGGCTATAAGGAAGACGAAGAAATTTTATTCCTTGTAGATCTATTTGGAGGAAGTCCTTATAATGCAGCATTTGAGACAGTGATCGGACAGGATCGAATGGATGTGATCACAGGATTAAGTCTTCCAATGCTGATTGATGTTGTAGGAATCAGAACAATGGAAGAAGATATCAAGGCAAACGAAGTCTATGACAAACTTCAGGAGATTATGTGAAATCATGCAAGAAATTGCTTGGTGATACAAACGATGAAGAAATGGAGGATGATGAACTATGAAGATCAATTTAGTAAGAATCGATGACAGACTGATCCATGGACAGGTAGCAACAGTCTGGTCAAAAGAAGCCAATGCACAAAGAATCGTGATCTGCAGTGATGAAGTTGCAAAAGATCAGATTCGTAAAACATTACTTTTACAGGTGGGACCTCCTGGAGTAAAGGTAAGCGTTGTAGACGTAGCGAAAGCAGTTCGTGTTTACAACAATCCAAAATATGAAAAGGACACAGTATTCTTTTTATATACATGTCCACAGGATGTGCTTCGTATGGCAGAAGCCGGAGTACCAATAAGAGCGTTAATATCGGCGGAATGGCATTCAAGACAGGAAAGACACAGATCACAAAAGCTGTTTCTGTTGATGAAAGTGATATTGCCGCATTTAAAAAGTTACATGAGATGGGAATTGAATTAGAAATCCGTCCAGTAGCAACAGATAAAAAGTCGATCTTATGAGTAAGATCGAAGGTATCGAAGGATAAGAGAAACTTAAAGGAGGATTTAAAAATGGGAATATCTACAGTTCAAATCGTTTTATTAGTTATTTTTGGATGTATCGCTGGAATGGGAAGCGTGCTTGATTCCTTCCAGACACATCGTCCACTGATCGCATGTACAGTTGTTGGATTGATCTTAGGAGATGTAAAAACAGGTATCTTACTTGGAGGTACACTGGAAATGATCGCTCTTGGATGGATGAACATCGGAGCAGCACAGTCTCCTGACTCAGCATTAGCAAGTATCATTCTACGATTCTTGTAGTTGTAGGACATCAGTCTGTAGCAAATGGTATCGCGATCGCACTTCCAGTTGCAGTTGCAGGTCAGGTGTTAACAGTATTTGCTCGTACAGTAACAATCTTCTTCCAGCACGCAGCTGACAAATATGCAGAAGATGCAAACTTCAAGATGCTTGATATCTGTCATGTAGCCGCTTTGGTCGTACAGGCACTTCGTGTAGCGATCCCTACATTCTTAGTAGCAGCAGTTGTAAGTCCAGAAGGTGTACAGACATTATTAAACAGCATTCCGAAAGTAGTAACTGGTGGATTAACAGTTGCAGGTGGAATGATCGTAGTCGTAGGTTACGCAATGGTATTAAACATGATGGGTGCAAAATACTTAATGCCATTCTTCTTCCTTGGATTCGTAATTGCAGCGTTTACAGAATTTAACTTAGTTGCATTCGGAATCATGGGTGCGGTATTCGCAATCGTATATGTACAGTTAAATCCTAAATTCCAGACACCAGTGGCAGCACCAGTAGCAGCAGGTGCAGGCGGCAACGATGATCTGGATGATGATCTAGACGACGAACTTGACTAAGAAAGAGGAGGAATTTAAAGATGAGTGAAAAGAAATTAACAAAAGGCGATAGATTTAATATGTTCATGAGAACAAACCTTCAGCAGGCATCATTTAACTACGAAAGAATGCATGCATTAGGTATGTGCTTCGACATGATACCAGCTATTAAAAGATTATATGAAACAAAAGAAGAACAAGTAGCAGCATTAAAGAGACATCTGACATTCTTCAACGTAACACCAGCAGCTGTAGGACCAGTTTTAGGTGTGACAGCAGCAATGGAAGAAGCAAAAGCAAATGGAGCAGACATCGATGAAGGAACGATCGGAAGTATCAAGATTGGTTTGATGGGACCTTTCTGTGGAGTTGGTGATCCAATCTTCTGGGGAACATTAAGACCGATCACAGCAGCGATCGGTGCATCCTTAGCATTAACAGGAAGTGCATTAGGACCAGTATTATTCTTCTTAGCATTCAATATCGTACGTATGGCAGCACTTTACTTTGGACTTGAATTCGGATACAAAAAAGGATTAGACTTTGTAAAACATTTAGCAGGAAACATGTTACAGAAAGTCACAGAAGGAGCTTCTATCCTTGGACTGTTCGTCATGGGTGCATTGGTATCTAAATGGACGACGATCAACGTACCACTGTAGTATCTAGAGTAACAACAAACGGAAAAACAACAGTAACAACAGTACAGAATATCTTAGATCAGTTATTACCAGGATTATTAGCATTAGTTTTAACCTTGGTCGTATCTAAATTATTAAAGAAAAACATCAGTCCGATCGCAATTATCTTTATCTTATTTGCAGTAGGTATTGTTGGATATGGATTAGGAATTTTGGCATAATCTGTTAGGGGGAAGTTATGAAACAAAGGCAGTAAGACTTACGGAGAAATGGATTTAAGACTGGATGAATTTGAACTGCCAGAGATGCAAGATGATGAAATTATGGCAGAGGTTGTAACAGACAGCTTATGTATGTCCAGTTACAAAGCAATCACCCAGGCACAAAAACACAAAAAAGTACCAGATGATATCAGTGAAAATCCGATCATTTTAGGACACGAATTTTGTGGAACGATCAAAAAGGTCGGTAAAAAATGGAAAGATCAGTATCAGGAAGGTGACAAATTTGCCATTCAGCCTAACATTGGAGATATCAGAGGCTATGCCCCAGGATATTCTTTCCATCATATGGGAGGGGATGCCACAACGATCATCTTTTCTGATCAGGTTATGGAAAATGGTTCACTATTAAAATACAACGGAGATTCCTTCTTTGAAGGATCTCTCGTTGAACCACTGTCATGTGTCGTAGGTGCATTTAATGCACAGTATCATATGAAGAAAATGTATTCATATGAACATGTGATGGGAATTAAAGAAGGTGGAGCGATCGCACTTCTCGGTGCAACAGGGCCAATGGGATTTTTAGCGATCGACTTTGCAATCCATGGACCAAAGAAACCAAAGACGCTGGTTGTCACAGGAAGAACACAGAAGAAGATTGATATGGCAGCAAGGTTATACACAGTAGAAGAAGCAAAGAAGAATGGTGTAGATCTTGTATACGTCAATACAAGAGATATAGCAGATGTCAATAAAGAGCTACGTAAATATTCAGAAAAAGGATTTGATGATGTCTTTATCTTTGCACCAAATGAAGAAATGGTAACATACGGAGTGAAAATGTTAGCATTCGATGGATGTTTGAATTTCTTCTCAGGGCCTGCCGATCAAGAATTTTCATCCAGAGTAAATTTCTATAATATTCATTATAATTCTACACATTTTGTGGGAACAAGTGGTGGAAATACGGAAGATATGAAACAATCCATTGAACTGATCGAGAGCAAGACAGTCAATGTTGCAAAGATCGCAACACATATATTAGGGCTTGACCATGCGGTTGAAACAACAAAGGCGTTACCAGAACTTGAAGGAAGTAAAAAAAATTGTCTATACGCACAAAAAATTTCCATTAACAGAGGTTGACAAATTCGATGAAAACAGCGATGATGAGTATATCAGAGAATTAAAATCAATCGTAGAACGCAATGGTAATTTATGGAGCGCAGAGGCAGAAAGGTATTTCATACAGAATGCTCCTGAGATTTAGAAGGGAGTAGTATGAGTAGTGATATCTTAGTTAGAGACCAGATTTTTCAACATATGATAGTTATATGATGCAGAGAAGAAGTAGCCGATTATCTGATCAGTCATCCATCCGAAGCGATCGAGATGTCTGTATCAGAACTTGCATCTCACTGTGATGCAAGCCAGGCAACGATCATCCGTTTTTGTAAGAAGATCGGATGTAAGGGATTTCATCAGTTGAAGATAAAGCTGGCCGGAGAACAACGGCAGCAGGAAGAACAGGTGATATCGAACGAGATCGATATCGATCAGATGGACAAATCACTCAATAATATCATGATCAGTAAGTAGAAGAGATCAAAGCAACGTTTCATAATTTTAATCCAGAAGAATTAAGAGAGATCGTGGATCTGATCATACATGCCAATCTGATCGAATTCGCTGCGATGGGAGATACGATCCCGATCGCACTGGATGGATCTTACAAGTTCAATCAGTTAGGATTGAAAGCAGTCAGTTCAACAATCTGGGAGAGTCAGGAAGCATTTTCCAGAACTTTAAGAAAAGGTGATTGTATTTTTTGCGATTTCCGCCTCTGGGCAGTCCAAAAAGGCTTGTGAAGATGGTAGAGATCGTGAAAGATAATGGTGTAACAACGATTGCGATCACCAATCAATCCAAATCGCCACTTGCAGAGTTATGTGATCATATGTTGCTGACAGCAACAAGAGAACACATTTTCCATGACCAGGTTAGTTTCACAAGAATGGCAGCGATGTCAGTGATTGACACACTGTTCTTATTACTGTTCTCCACAAAATGGGATTCATTTGAGCACGTGGCACAACACGAGCAGTCTGTTGCGGAAGAAAAATTATAAAAGGAGATCATAACGATATGAATAACGATTGGTTAGAATTAGAAGGGAAGACAGTCATCGTCACAGGAGCAGCATCCGGAATCGGGAAGGCAGTTGCACAGGAGTTTTTGAATATAGGGGCGAATGTAGTTATTTCTGATATGGCAGAGAATGCACCAGAGATGGATGCAAAAGAAGGCCAGTTATTATATGTAAGAACAGATGTAACAAAAGTTTCTGATGTTGAAGCTATGGTAGCAAAAACAATAGAAACATTCGGAACAATTGATGTACTGGTGAATAATGCAGGAATCAATATTCCACGTCTGTTAGTTGATCCAAAGGATCCAAAAGGACAATACGAATTAGATGAGGCAGTATGGGATAAAGTATGCAATGTAAATCTAAAAGGTGTTTTCTTCTGCGCACAGGCAGTTGGAAGGATCTTGGTTGAAAAAGGTGAAGGTGTCATTATCAACATGTCTTCTGAAAGTGGTCTGGAAGGATCCGAAGGCAGAGTGTTTACGCAGCTACAAAGAATGCAGTAAACTCTTTAACAAGATCATGGGCAAAAGAATTAGGAAAACAGGGAGTTCGCGTTGTCGGAGTAGCACCTGGAATCATGGAAGCTACAGGACTTCGTACGATCGGTTATGAAACAGCTCTGGCTTATACAAGAGGGATCACAGTGGAACAGTTAAGAGCAGGATATTCCAAAACATCCACAATTCCACTAGGACGTTCTGGAAAGCTTTCTGAAGTTGCAGATCTGTGTGTATATCTTGCAAGCAAGAGATCTGCTTACGTACATGGTGTGACGGTCAACGTTGCGGGTGGTAAGACAAGAGGATAGAATAATTTCTGATAGAAGATAAAGATATCAGCTGGTTTTAGGATCAGCTGATATCTTTTCTTATATTATAGGAAATTTCGATGGAATCCCCTATAATATAAGAAAGTATGGCAAAGCAGGTTTCTTTCTGGTTGCTACAAAAAAAGAATCGTTGTATAATGATTCTTAGCATCACAAATTAAAAAGAAAGGAAATATGATGTTTTCGTTTCTATAAAACATCATACAAGAATGAAATGTTAATTCTGGCCGTAGGAATCGGAATTGTATTTTGTATAATAGTATTTATTTGTTATTCTTATAAACAAAATCAACGGTCAAGATACACATCCGAAGTATACAAAGTATTTAAAGGACAATATGGGAGAGGATCAGAGATCTCTATGGGGTATGCACAGATGAATGCATTTACGGAACCCGTAACATTAATGTTGGCAGTCAGCAAGGATGATCACAGAGTTGTAGATGCATGGGAAGTTACGCAAGAGGAGATGGAGAATAGCTGTCGGTCATGTGAAGAATATATAGGAATGGACCTGATCAAATATTATAAAGAGAATCAGGAAAGAATTGAAAAAAGTCAAATGATGAATCAGACGATGGGAAGGGATTCAGCGAAGAAGCAAGCATTTGACATGGCAGTCCAGCAGATATTAGGAAAATTAGGAAATAGATACAGGAACATATATTATGGAAGAAATCAAAAAAGAAATCATAGAGAAAGTGATCTTGATCGCGGTTGCTGATCAAGACACAACAGAAGCAGAAGAATCTCTGGATGAGTTAGAAGAACTGGTCAAAACGGCAGGAGCAGAGGTTGCAGCAAGGGTGATCCAAGTAAGAGAAACACCACATCCAGGAACTTATATCGGAAAAGGTAAGATCGATGAAGTCAATGCTTTGTTATACGGAACTAATGCGACAGGGATCGTCTGTGATGATGAATTATCACCAGCACAGATCAGCAATTTAGAAGAAGCATTAGATACCAAAGTGATGGATCGAACACTGATCATTCTTGATATTTTTGCGAAGAGAGCATTTACAAGAGAAGGTAAGAATTCAGGTGGAACTTGACCCAGTTAAAATACAGAGCATCCAAACTTACCGGACAGGGAAGAGCCTTATCAAGATTAGGTGGAGGAATCGGAACCAGGGGTCCGGGAGAGAAGAAACTGGAGATGGACCGAAGACTGATCCGTACAAGAATTTCCAGATTAAAAGCAGAGTTAAGAGATGTTGTAAAGCACAGAGAAGTCCAGAGAAAACAACGCCAGAAGAATCACCTGCCAGTGGTTTGTATCGTTGGATATACCAATGCAGGAAAGTCGACACTATTAAACCATTTTACCAATGCAGGAGTTTATGAAGAAGATCAGTTGTTTGCAACTCTTGATCCAACGACAAAGAGTTTAGATCTAAGCGGCGGGCAGACAATTCTGATGACGGATACAGTCGGTTTTATCCGCAAACTCCCACATCATCTGGTTGAAGCATTTAAAAGTACATTAGAAGAAGCAAAATACAGTGATCTGATCCTGCATGTAGTTGACGCATCCAACCCGCAGAAAGAGAAACAGATGGAAGCAGTCTATGATACATTAAAGCAGTTAGGAGCTAACGAATCACCGATCATTACGGCATTCAATAAGATCGATCTGTTAAATGGTGATGAGATCTTAAAAGATCCAAATGCAGAAGCAGTGGTAAGGATTTCCGGGAAAAATGGCGAAGGAACCGATCAGTTGTTAGAGCAGATTGAGAAAATACTGCAAAAACAGAAATTATATTTAGAAAAGCTGTA
>ENA-OQJH01001350-OQJH01001350.1-human-gut-metagenome-genome-assembly--contig:-NODE-1350-length-10360-cov-1.500928_pt1 | contig 10360 bp, 14 predicted proteins | sample MGYA00242597_ERZ504763 | MGnify/ENA primary metagenome ERZ504763 (study PRJEB26092, sample SAMD00036359) | human gut metagenome | host: Homo sapiens | study: EMG produced TPA metagenomics assembly of... | reverse complement strand
GTGAATTTTGAAGGTGATGCAACGGGAACAGCTTATGCAAGCGGAGTGCTAAAGAAACCTATTATGAATACCCGTTTATATATAAAGAACTTTTCACTTAATCAGGGTCGCTTGGGTGATTTGGATATTTATGGTGAGTGGGATAACGAAAATAGAGGTATCCGGTTGATGCATCCATTCAGGACATATCCCCTTCTCCGTCACGTGTCACAGGTATTATTTATCCATTGAAACCCGAGAGCGGACTTGATTTAAATATTGAAGCAAATGAATTGAACTTAAAATTCCTCGAACATTATATGAAGTCTATTGCCAATGATATTAAAGGACGTGGGACGGGAAAAGTACATTTCTATGGAAAATTCAAAGGATTGAATTTGGATGGTGCGGTTATGACAGACGCTTCCATGAAGTTTGATATTCTGAACAACACATTTTGCTGTAAAGACACGATTCATCTGGCTCCTACCGGATTGACATTTAATAATATACATATATCCGACATGGAAGGACATTCGGGAAGAATGGACGGATATTTGCATTTCCAGCATTTTAAGAACTTAAACTATCGTTTTGAGATACAGGCAAATAATATGCTTGTGATGAATACGAAGGAATCGGCAGATATGCCTTTCTATGGTACGGTATACGGTACCGGAAATGTATTACTTGCCGGAAATGCCACACAAGGGTTGGACGTAAACGTGGCTATGACAACTAACCGAAATACTACCTTTACTTATATTAATGGCAGTGTAGCATCGGCTACCAGTAATCAGTTTATTAAGTTTGTAGATAAAACACCCCGTCGTACTATTCAGGATTCTATTCAGGTAATCTCATATTATGAACAAATACAGCAAAAACGTCAGGCAGAAGAAGAGCAGAAAACGGATATCCGTTTGAATATTCTGGTGGATGCAACTCCCGATGCACCATGCGAATTATCATGGACCCTATTGCCGGAGATTATATTAGCGGAAAAGGTACGGGAAATATTCGAACGGAATTTTATAATAAGGGTGATGTGAAGATGTTTGGTAATTATCGGATTAATCAGGGAGTATATAAATTCAGCTTGCAGGAAGTAATCCGTAAGGACTTTATAATTAAGGATGGAAGCACAATAACGTTCAATGGAGCACCTCTGGATGCTAACATGGATATACAAGCTTCATATACAGTGAATTCTGCTTCCTTGAATGACTTGATACCGGATGCTTCGGCTATTATCCAACAACCCAATGTACGTGTAAATTGTATCATGAATTTAAGTGGTATGCTGGTACGTCCGACTATCAAGCTGGGCATAGAGCTTCCAAATGAAAGGGATGAAATACAAACATTGGTACGTAACTATATCAGTACGGAAGAGCAGATGAATATGCAGATCCTTTACCTGCTGGGTATTGGTAAGTTTTATACGGAAGATGCACGGAATAATAATCAAAATTCGAATGTGATGTCTTCGGTGCTCTCATCTACCCTCTCCGGCCAGTTGAACAATGCACTTTCACAAGTCTTTGAAACAAATAACTGGAATATAGGTACGAATTTGAGTACGGGTGATAAAGGTTGGACGGATATGGAAGTAGAAGGTATTCTATCGGGACAATTATTGAATAATCGTTTATTGATAAACGGAAACTTCGGTTATCGGGATAATCCGATGGCTAATACTAACTTTGTAGGAGACTTTGAAGCAGAATGGTTGATTACCCGTTCGGGAGATATCCGTTTGAAGGCTTATAATGAGACGAATGACCGCTATTATACAAAAACGAATTTGACTACACAGGGAGTAGGTATCATGTATAAGAAGGACTTCAATAAATGGAGTGATCTCTATTTTTGGAATAAATGGCGGTTGCGTAATAAGCGCAAACGGGAAGAAGCGGAAAAGGTGAAACCGCAACAGACGGACAGTATCACTGATAAAACAGCCAAATCGGCAGTAAAGAGAAATCATTCGCAACAACAATAAAACATATAATAAACGATGACATGATTCCAGGCGGATATGTCAACGTTCATTATATGTGAGAATTATGTAATCAGGAGCATGTGCATCCTTTTTTATGGGATGACAATGCCGTCTTCATTGATATTTACTTCAAGATCTACATTCATTTTTTCCAGTTCGATCCGATAATAGATGGTGCCATCTGCTTTTTCAATACGTTTCGCTTCGTCAAAACGATATTCTCCATATTGATTATTAATCGTATTTTTGACAGCTTCGGGCAGTTCATTTTGACGTACTTCCCATGAAGTAGAATGCCAATCTCCGGTCTGATCGAACAAAACATCTTTTGATATTCCGTTATGAATGATATCCACTTCCGTATATCCGAAATCCCAGTCATTTCTATCATCTTCTACATCTATTTCCATGATTTTGGCATTCGGATATTTTTCATTAATGAAGTTTCTCATTGCTTCAGTCAATTGAACGGGAAGATGACCGGTGTTATCATCATCAGTGTCTACGATACTTTTAATCAGAGTTCCGTCCGCAGAATAATATAAGTCTATCTCCTGGTTCTGATTTTCGACTTCAATTACGAAAATAGTCTCAACGCCTGTTCGCTCCAATTTGTCTACATCATCTTGTTTCCACGAAGCATATTCACTCTTTTCAAAAGAAGTTTTCACAGCTTGCGGTAATGCACTGTAAGGAATGTCCGTTTCTGTCATTTGCCATTTCCATCTTGGGTAAACCATGCAGATGCTTCATATCCATCATAGAAATCTGCTACATAATATCCGGACTTAGTTTCCCATTTCACATTTGCAGCATTAGGTATTTAGATGAAAATGCGTTTTGAAGTTCGGTAGGAACAGCAATTGAATTATCGTCGTCGTTATCACAACTTTGTAGGCTCCATGTAACGCAAAGTGCCAGTAAGAGTGTATAAATCTTTAGTTTCATCTTTGTTCTATTTTAAAAGGTTTAGAAGTCAATATCAATCAAATTAAATTTCAAGTCGAATTTCAATTCCGTACGGTTGGACAGTTTTACTTCATAATCTTTTTATCCCTCTCTATTTTCAGGATTTTAGCATCGGGATAATTGGTCGTTACATATTTTTGAATTGTTGCAGGGATAATAGCTGTAGGTACCGCGCTATATTTGCAATTCACTTCTTCCCAGTTTCCTTTGTTATCAAATTCTACTTTATCGCCATTAGTGAAAATCACTTCATAACTTTTATAGAAGAAATCACTTTCCATTTTGGCTAATGCTACTTTGCTGTCGGCAAATGCTGTTTGATAAACTGCTGTGCCTGTTGTGGCATTTGAGTTACCTGAATAGGTTTGTCGTCATCTGCACGAGCTACTGTTTGCAAAGTAAAAAGACATACTAATAAGAATACTAACTTTTTCATAATCGTTGTTTTTTAAATATTGGTTTTTACTACTATTATTAATTTCACATTGCAAAGATGAAAGGAGAATCTGAAAAGATTTGGGAATTTTGAAAATTATCGAAAAAAAAAATCTCATAAAAATATAGTGACGCTATCCTGTTAACATAGCGTCACTATCTATAAAGGATACCGTCACCATCCCATAAGGATAGCGTCACTATAATTTCTTCCTGAAATTAGATTCTTTAGGATTCTTTTAAAACTACTAATATACACATCGTTTATTTTTGCACACACGAATTTGACAATATTCATATTAAATAACCATAAGAACTTTTTTATGACTATGAGAACAAATTATTTTTTATTATTAGCTATTCTATTGGGGGTTATTCCCATGAGTTACACACACGCCAATGATTCAATACCGAAAAGCGTGATTCTGTACACACCTTACACAAAAATCTCCGTATCGCCCGGAGCGTCAATTGATTACAGTATTGATCTTATCAACAACACGGACCAATTGACGAATGCGAATCTTTCTGTTAGTGGATTGTCCTCCAGTTGGAAACACGAAATGAAATCCGGTGGCTGGAGTCTTAGCCAGTTGTCGGTACTTCCCAAAGAGAAAAAGACTTTTAATTTAAAAGTCGAAGTTCCATTAAAAGTGAATAAAGGCAATTATCATTTTGTGGTATATGCCGGAAACGCTAAACTTCCCTTGGATGTGGTGGTTGCTCAAAAAGGAACGTACCAAACCGAATTTACTACTGACCAGCCCAATATGCAGGGAAATTCGAAATCAACCTTCACTTTCAGTGCTACTTTAAAGAATCAGACCGCCGATCAGCAACTATATGCTTTGATGCTAATGCCCCCAGAGGGTGGAATGTCGTTTTTAAACCGAACTACAAACAAGCCACTTCTGCACAAGTAGAGGCAAACAGTACACAAAATGTAAGTATAGATATTACCCCTCCTGCCAATGTAGAAGCCGGTAGCTATAAAATTCCGGTACGTGCTGCTACAGGTACAACTTCTGCCGAATTGGAACTGGAAGTAGTTGTCACCGGTTCTTATCAAATGGAACTGACTACTCCTCGCGGGTTATTAAGCACAGATGTCACAGCTGGTGATGTGAAGAAATTAGAGCTGGAAGTAAGAAACACTGGTTCTTCATTACTGAAAGACATTCAGTTGTCTGCCAATAAACCTGCAGACTGGGAAGTTACTTTTGAACCTTCAAAGGTTGACGCATTAAAAGCTGGAGAGACATCAACGGTAATGGCTACTTTGAAAGCTTCTAAAAAAGCGCTGCCCGGGGACTATGTGACTACTATCATGGCCAAAACTCCTGAAGTAAATGCCGACGCGCAGTTCAGAATTGCGGTAAAAACTCCGATGATATGGGGATGGGTAGTGTGCTTATCATCATTGCTACTATCGGTGTGGTTTACTATCTGTTCCGTAAATATGGAAGGAGGTAAATGATGGGCGAACAAGTGATCGTACTTACCGATTTGACCAAACAATATGGTAATTTCACTGCTGTAGATCATATTCGCCTGAATATCCGGAAAGGGGAAATCTTCGGATTGCTGGGACCGAATGGTGCCGGAAAATCAACTACTATCTTAATGATGCTAGGGTTGACGGAGCCTACTTCGGGAACAGTTGAAATCTGTGGAATAATTCTACCACTCATCCTATTGAAGTAAAGGAAGGATAGGTTATTTGCCTGAAGATGTAGGATTTTATGATGATATGACAGGACCGGAGAACTTGATCTATACAGCGCGATTAAATGGTATTCCTGATAAGGAGGCGAAAACCAAAGCTATGGAACTGATGAAGCGGGTAGGCCTTGAAGAACAGTTAACCAAAAGACCGGGAAATATTCTCGTGGTATGAGACAGCGGTTGGGATTGGCTGATGTGCTTATTAAAAATCCGGAGATTATTATCCTCGATGAACCGACTTCAGGAATTGACCCGGCCGGTGTTCAGGAGTTTATCGAACTGATTCGCTGGTTGAGTAAGGAAGAGGGGTTGACTGTACTTTTCTCTTCCCATCACTTGGATCAGGTACAGAAAGTGTGCGACCGTGTTGGTTTGTTTAGTAATGGCCAATTACTTGCGTTGATCGATATGGCAGAACTGAAAGACAAGAAACAGGAATTGTCTGATATTTATAACCATTATTTGAGGAAGGAGGAGAAAGACATGAATAAAGTCAATCATCCTTTGGGTGATCGTCAACAAGGAAATTTCCGACCATGTCAAAAGTTGGCGGTTCATTATATTAATAGGTATTATAGCGCTTACCTGCATGGGATCGCTATATACAGCACTCACAAATATTGGTGAAGCTATCAAGCCTAATGATCCGGACGGCTCGTTTTATTTTTGAAGTTGTTTACGGTTTCAGATGGGACTCTCCCCTCTTTTGTACTGTTTATTAACTTCTTAGGACCTTTATTGGGAATCGCCTTAGGATTTGACGCAGTAATTCCGAACAAAATAAAGGAACGTTGAGCCGTATGCTGTCCCAGCCTATTCATCGTGATTGCATTATTAACGCGAAGTTTGTGGCTGCTCTAATTGTAATAGGTATCATGCTGTTTGTATTGGGCTTTTTGGTAATGGGCTGTGGATTGATTGCCATTGGCATTCCTCCTACAGCAGAAGAGTTTTGGCGAATTGTTTTCTTCATCATTACCAGTATCTTTTATGTAGCATTTTGGCTGAATTTAGCTATTTTGTTTTCACTTCGTTTTCGTCAGGCAGCGACTTCTGCATTGGCATCGGTGGCTGTTTGGTTATTCTTTAGCGTATTCTATACCATGATTGTTAATTTGGTGGCAAAAGGTTTAAGCCCGTCACAGATGGCGTCGCCTTATCAGATTATCAGTTATCAAAAGTTTATTTTGGGATTGATGCGTTTGGCACCGAGTGAATTGTTTAATGAAGCTACCACTACATTATTGATGCCTTCTGTTAGAAGTTTGGGACCATTGACTATGGAACAGGTGCAGGGAGCTATTCCCAGTCCGCTCCCGTTGGGACAAAGTCTTTTAGTCGTATGGCCGCAACTGACGGGACTGATTGCAGCAACAGTTATCTGTTTCGCTATCTCTTATATCATGTTTATGAGGAGAGAAATACGATCCCGATAACTGACTCACCATAAAAGACGCAAAGGACACAGAGAAATAAGTTAAATGAATACAGCTGATAGATCGGATGATGATTACCGACAAGTTATTCACTTTTTACTCCGTGTCCTTTGTGTTTTCTGAATAAAAATTATTGTCTGGAAATCTCGAAGCAGTGCTCTTTCTGTTCGAAGTAATATCTTATACTCAAGTGTTGCAAACGACAGATAGAATCGGCTATTGCTAGTCCCAGACCTGTAGATCCTTCCTTTTTAGTTCCTTGATAGAAACGTTCGAAGATATGTTCCTTATCCAACGGATTTTCTACTCCTGAATTTCGGAAAGTAATACTGTTTTGGTAACAGTGATCCGGATATGTCCCCCGTCAATGTTATGTACAAATGCATTTTTAGGAGATTCGTGAGTAAAGCAACACCCAGAGATTCATTCATTGTCACATTGAAAATGTCCTGTTCATCGATAGTTACTTCTATGTTACGATAGTCGTAAACTTCTTCGTAATCTTGCAGATATTGTTTGAGAAGTCCATTTAGTTCCAATTGCTTGGTATCTGTAAACTGGCCATTGTCAATTTTGGTAAGCAATAGTAGAGATTTGTTTAATTTAGTGATGTATTCTAAAGTCTGGTGAGTTTTCATCAGTTCTTCCAGTTGTTTTTCTGATAACGAATCATCTTCCATCAACATTTCCAATCGGTTACGGCAGATAGCAAGTGGAGTTTGTATCTCATGTGAAGCATTTCCGATAAATTGTTTTTGTTGTTCGAACATCTGCTCCGTACGTTCTACATAACGAATAGCAGCCTCATTTAATTTTCGGAATTCCGTGATTTGGGTTTCGTTACTCAACGGCTTATTCTTTTTTCCTGTTTGATAACCGTCCAGCCAATGAAGAAGCACATAGAGCGGTCGCATATTCCGATAGAACACCCATACGGAAATGATAATAATGCAGAATAACAGAGCTACATACAAAAATATAATCCATACTTGGATGGCATCTCTCAAATCATCTTTTTCAATGCTGGGAGTTGATACTGTCAGTTCGTGGTATCGTCCTTCATCGTCTTTAAAGATAGTAGTAAGAATACGTGCCGGTTCGGTTTCCTCTTTTTCTTCAATATATACCATAGAGTCTTTATATTGAATATCCTCCCGGCTTTCTGCATATTCTTTGCTTACTTCCATCATATAATATTGATTGTTGGAGCCGTTGGTTTTAGAAGGTAGCTCCTCTCCTGCCAATGCCCGGATAATGATGGTTTCCGAATAATCTTCCAGAGCGTCATCCACTTCATCGTTGACTTCATCAATCATCGTAACATAAAAAAGATAGCCCAGACCGTCAGTATGAAGGTCAAAGCAAGCGTAATACGAAGAATGATGTAATATATTAATTTCATGGACAATATTCTCTTTTTTTTTATTCTACTACCATTTTATACCCAAACCCATTGACCTCTTTGAATTTCAATATTTGCACCCGAATCTTTGAGCTTTTTGCGAAGATTCTTAATCTGTGCATATATGAAGTCAAAATTGTCAACCTGGTCAATATGATCTCCCCATACTGATTCGGCCAAAGTGTTTTTATTGATTAATCTTCCGGGACGATTGATAAAATATAACAGGATGTCATACTCTTTTCTATTTAGCTCCACTTCCTGATCGTTGACAAATACACGATATTTATCCGGTTCTATTCGTACATTACCTTGGCGGATATCAATTTCTCCGTCATGCTGATGACGGCGAATCACGCTTTTAATTCGTGCATTTAGTTCAACCAAATGAAATGGTTTTGGCAAATAATCGTCTGCTCCCAGTTCTAGTCCCAAAACTTTGTCTTCCAAGGAGCCTTTGCGGAAATAATAATTACGTTCTCCCGTTTATGGAGAGCTTTCAGTCGTTCAAGAAGATCAAGTCCGCTTCCGTCCGGTAGCATGATGTCCAATAAGATACAATCATAGTCGTAGTCTTCAACTTTGCGTAGAGCAGAATTAAAGTCACTGGCTGTTTCCACAACGTAACGTTCTTTTTCAAGTGAACATTGAATCAGTTCTCTTAAAGAGGGTTCGTCTTCTACAATCAATATCTTCATAACTTTGTCTCCTTTCTTTTTTACAGCTACAAAGAAAAGGGATATTTCTGAAATAAAACTGAAATGGATTGAAAAAAGAGTTTGAAATAACTATTGAATGTCCTATGAACTATTAGGACAGGTCACAAATAATATAATATGGATGGAAAAGAAAAGGATGAAAGCGATTGAATCGTTTCCATCCTTTTTATAATTATGTGTGATTTCTATTTAATAAGAACGTGCAAATATCACGCGGCAAGCAGATGGTTTGCCTGTTACCATACATTTACCCGGTTCCTTGTCTCCCGGAACAAATGAATCGAACGGAATACAACGAATGGTTGCTTTGGTTTCTTCCTTAATCTTTTCTTCTGTTTCAGTAGTTCCGTCCCAATGAGCCAGAATAAATCCACCTTCTTCGATTTTTTCTTTAAATTCGTCGTAGGTATCTACTGTTGTAATCTTGGAGTTACGGTAGTCCAATGCTTTCTTGTAGATATTAGCCTGCATTTCTTCAAGCAAGTTCTGAACATACATTTCAATGCCTTCACAAGTAACTGTTTCTTTTTCCAGTGTATCACGGCGCATCACTTCCATGGTGTTGTTTTCAAGGTCGCGACACCCATAACCAAACGAACAGGTACACCTTTCAATTCATAGTCGGCGAATTTAAAGCCTGGACGTTTATTATCTGCATTGTCATATTTAACAGAGATACCTAATGCTTTCAGTTTCGCTACAATGCCTTCTACTTTAGCATCGATTTGTTTCAGTTGTTCGTCATTCTTATAGATAGGAACGATCACTACCTGAATCGGAGCCAAATGCGGAGGTAATACCAATCCGTTATCATCCGAGTGAGTCATAATCAATGCCCCCATCAAACGGGTAGAAACGCCCCATGAAGTAGCCCAAACATACTCCAACTTGTTTTCTTTATTAACAAATTGAACATCGAATGCTTTTGCAAAGTTTTGTCCCAGGAAGTGGGAGGTACCACTCTGCAACGCTTTTCCATCCTGCATCATGGCTTCAATTGTATATGTATCAAGTGCGCCGGCAAAACGTTCGTTGGCTGATTTTACTCCCTTTACAACAGGAACGGCCATATATTTTTCTGCAAATTCACCATATACATTCAGCATTCTGATTGCTTCTTCCTCCGCTTCCTCACGAGTAGCATGAGCAGTATGGCCTTCTTGCCACAGAAATTCAGCAGTACGCAGGAAAAGGCGTGTACGCATTTCCCAACGGAAAACGTTAGCCCACTGATTGCAAAGAATAGGCAGGTCACGGTAAGATTGAATCCAGTTCTTATAAGTATTCCAGATGATTGTTTCTGATGTCGGACGGATAATTAATTCCTCTTCCAATTTAGCTGCAGGATCTACTACAACTCCTGAACCGTCTTCTGCATTCTTCAAGCGATAATGCGTTACAACGGCACACTCTTTAGCAAAACCTTCTACGTGTTCAGCTTCGCGGCTTAAGAATGATTTCGGGATTAATAACGGGAAGTATGCGTTTACATGTCCTGTTTCTTTGAACATATCATCCAATTGACGTTGCATTTTTTCCCAGATGGCGTATCCGTAAGCTTAATCACCATACATCCGCGTACGGCAGACTGTTCTGCCAAATCAGCTTTTACCACCAATCGTTGTACCACTGTGAGTAGTTTTCACTACGTTTGGTAAGGTCTTTCAGTTCTTTTGCCATTATATTTTTC